>LWDU01031856.1_pt1 | contig 223887 bp, 189 predicted proteins | sample 727161 | NCBI WGS metagenome assembly LWDU01 (sample SAMN04566230, study PRJNA314399) | hydrothermal vent metagenome | isolation source: deep sea hydrothermal plume seawater | place: Mexico: Gulf of California, Guaymas Basin | collected 2004-07-11 | reverse complement strand
CAGCAATCAGCGAGCTATTTCCCACCATTCGATGGAATCTCCCGAGGCATTGGAAACCGAGGTCAAAATCATCCCATCCTCAAGCATGCTCCTGTCGAAGGTCACGACTCCTCCCTCGAGCACAGTGGGGGAGACGCATATCCTGGCCTTGTTCACCATCCCAGCCGACAAAAACCTCTTCCATGTGTCCGCACCGCCCTCTACGAGGAGTGATTGTATGTCTCGGTCACCCAGCATATCCAGGATTCTCGAGACTGGGATCTCCTGCTCCGGGATGACGACTCTCTCCACGTGAGAACGGTCCTTCGACGAGTCGTATTTGGAGGATTGGATGACTAGCGTCGGTGCCTCTCCGTCGGTCATAAGCGCGCAGTCATCCGGGATGCGACCGTTTGGGTCGATGACCACCCGTGTAGGCTTGTCCCTAGGGCCTATATCGGGCCCTCTCACAGTCAGTGACGGATTGTCCCTGATAACGGTTTCAACACCCACTAGGATCGCCATCGAATCCGCTCTGATCTTCTGTGCCAGTTCCAGTGATAATTCTGAGCTGAAGCGCGCTGCGGGCTCCGAGGGATCCCCGTCAATTCTACCAATCGAATCTGTGGAGGCCTTCAGCGTCACCAGGGGCCTGCGTTCTCTGCACCAGTGCATGAATTCCTCCATCTGACTCTCGCATTCATCCCCTAGGACGCCTGTCGTCACTTCCATTCCACTTCCTCGTAGGGTATCTGACCCATCGCCTCTAACGGTCGGATTGGGGTCCAATGCCCCGATCACGACCCTCTCAACCCCTGCCCACAGCAGGGATTCGGTGCATGGGGGCGTCCTGCCGAAGTGATTGCATGGCTCCAGGGTCACGTAAGCGGTCGTCCCTTGAGTTGGGACTCCCTTGGACTCGGCATCAGCAATCGCCATCTGCTCTGCATGCAGCCCCCCAATGTGGTCATGCCAACCCTCTGCCAACACCTCTCCATCCTTGACTAGAACGCATCCGACAAGTGGGTTGGGCATCACTCGATGCCGACCCCTCTCGGCCAGCTCAATCGCCCTTCGCATGTGAGACTCCTCAGTCATGTCAGACTTCCGTCACAGCGTCTACTCATGATTCCTCGCTTCGGCAGGATTGAAGTCGAAAGGTCGCTCTCGAGGTGCGTGCCTCGCATAGCCTGCATACTCAACCCCAACGCCCGCGACGGCCTGTCTGTGAGTCAGTGGGACAAGTTCGAGCCAGCTCTGAAGGAAGCGGGCTTCGACATCGACCTCCGTCACACCGAGGGTCCGGGTCATGCCATGGACATCGCTCAGAGCCTAGTCGACGAAGATCACGAACTTGTCGTCGCGATCGGTGGGGATGGCACGGTGCACGAGGTGGCATCGGGCCTTAGGGGCTCGCAGAAGGTCCTCGGCATACTCCCGATAGGCAGTGGGAACGACTACGCAAGGGCTCATGGGATCCCAACTCCAAAGGGTAACAAGTTCAAGGATATGCAAGGGGCTATCGACATCCTGTCCAAAGGAAAGGATCGAAGGGTCGGGTCAGTCAGGGTAGAGGGACTACCAGCGCCTGAGCACCCGACCAAGGCCGCTCCGAGTCACTTCCCATGCAACGACGAGCCAGAAGGGGCAGGCAACCTAGTTCGCTGGAGTTTCCTCGAGTGCGATGCTGGCGTCACCTCAGTGGTCAATCGCCTGAAGGACGAGGGCCAGTTCAAGTGGATCCGCGGGCAGGCGAAGTACACTGCCCTAGCGATCAAGGCGGTACTCTTCTGGAAGAAGCAGAGAGGCAAGTACTCGATTGACGGGGGCGAGCAAATCGACGTCGATCTTTCGGGTCTCTTCTGCTTTAGTCAATGCCAGACATTTGGTGGTGGGTACAGGGTTGCACCCGGGGCCAAGCCCACCCAGGGGCACGGGTCCTTGGTGATGGCATGGGGGCTATCGAAGATCAGGATGCTGATGCTGATGGGACCATTGGAGAAGGGAAAGCACCTCGGAAAGTGGGGAGTGACGATGGAATCCGCCAAGAGGTACGAGCTCGATGTCTCGGAGGGCGAGCCACTGTTCGTCAACGTCGATGGGGAGGCAGTCATCACCACACCCGTCTCCATGCAGTACTACGATGACCAGTTGACGGTCCGTGGAGCCAACTCTATCCCGAATGAGTGATGGGTGTGCCAGTGTCACATTACTGAGGTTCCAGGTTTTATCGAGTTAATTTTCTATACTTTATGACTCTTGTTTTGGCGCAGACGGAGAGATTTGAACTCCCGAGTCACTAGGACACCGGATTTCAAATCCGGCGCAATACCAGGCTATGCGACGTCTGCAGCGAGTATGCGTGGGGACTGCTACGGATGAACCTTGCAGCCTCAGAGTCCGTAGTTCCCTGGCCTGCACCAGTCTGGCAGGCCGGATGCCGCGTTCGGGTGAGTGAGTCCCACGAACAGGACCATGATTAGGATGAAGAATGCCGGGAAGAGGGCGGTCATGGTCAGTATCCCTGAGTCCTCGTCACCGTATAGGTGCATGAATATCGCCGCGATCATGATGAACTTCGGGATTGCGATGATTGTGAGGATCCAGAGGGTTAACACCTTCTCCTCAGTCCCAAGCGAGTTTGCCGCTGGTCCGAGGTCAGTGCCAACTGCAAGGATCTCCATCAGGGTCAGTATCATCAGTCCGTAGAAGTTCATCCAGTAGGGGTCCTGCCCCATTATTTTGTAGTGCGCCATTTCATTTCACCTCAGTATAGATAGAAGAACGGGAAGACCAGGACCCATACTAGGTCCACGAAGTGCCAGTACAGTCCGAAGTACTCTATGGAGACCGCGTTGTCCGGGGTGTATCCTCCCCTAGCTGCCTTCAGAGTCATGTAACTCAGACCGATAATGCCACCGAACACGTGAGCACCGTGGGTCCCAGTCGTGACGTAGAACGTTGTAGCGCTGACTTGTATGTTGGCCATCATGTGCCCGCCTGGGTGCGTTCCAGCCTCCATCATCGCATAGAGATCGGAATCGTGGTCCAAGCCATGACCATTGGATTCCAGATAGTGGGTGTCATATTCGTGGTGCTGGTAGTGGTCCGCGTTGATCAGGTAACCCTCAGTATAGAGGGAATTGATGGTGGAGTCACCGTGGTTGAACTCATGCAAGAACTCGGGAAGGGGGAAGCCGAGGAACCACTCGATCATCTTCATGGTTAGGAACAAGATTGCGAGGAACCAGGTTGTTCCTAGGTAGCGGGTAATCTTCCTCCTCCTAACATCCTCGTCGATGTCTCTCATCTTTGCGTAGCGTAGTGCCTGCACGATCGTGAACGAGGAGATGATGAGCGCGAATGTGTTGATAGCTCCAGGGGCGATGTGGAACCAACTCGAGGCAATCAGGTGGCTAGCTGGCTCGAAGCAGATGACTGCCGCCCCCTCTACCCATTCTCCGGATTCGAAGACAGTCTGGCAGGAAGCGATTCCAAACCTGTACCTCATGTATGTGCTGAAAAGCGATGTGAACACCATCATTTCGGACATCAGGAACACCCACATTGCTACCTTCCTGATGTCTATGTTCTGGAAAGGTGCTCCAGCGGCTTTGGGCTCGAATACCTCTCCGTTTACACCGAAGCTTATGTCCTGCCTCCACCAGATCAATAGGCCGAATCCAACCACTCCAAGACCAACGAAAATCAGTGGAACTTTGCCCCAGCCTTGGAATTCTCCCCACTTGAAAGCACCGGCTAGGGTGAAGAGGAATATGGCCACCCCCATGCTTAGGATGAACGGTGCCCAGGAGTTGTGTGGGGAGCCATGCTTCCAGTCGTGCGGGCCCCATGGACTGGGATGATGGGGATCGTCATAGCTCAATGCGACTCCTCCTCTGTGTCTTCATCGGTGACCAACAACCGCTGGAACCAACTGGATAACCAACCAGGCTCGTTCGCGATGTGCTCGTTAGCATCCTTCAGAGTGGGGATGCCCCAGCTTCCGTCATTGAGCTTGTATAGTGTGTGAGCAGGTGGTGGCGAACTGGTCATCCACTCAAAGGACCACCCTCCCCACGGGTCGTCTGGCGCATCTTCCCCTCTGATCGAGGACACTATTATGTTGAACACTAGGATGAAGTTGGAGAAGAAGAATAGGAAAGCGGAGACTGTGATGAACATGTTCCAGCCAGCTGCCTCCATCGGCAGGGAGCCGAGAGCTTCCTCGGTTGTCACGAAATAGGTGTGGTGTCTGCGTGTCATTCCCCAGACTCCCAACCTGTGCATCGGCCAGAAGAGGGCGTTGTAGGAGACGAAAGCCGTTAGGAAGTGAAGGACTCCGAGCTTCTCGCTGAGCATCTTTCCAGTGGCCTTAGGCCACCAGTAGTATATCCCTGCGAAGAATCCGAAGACAGTTCCTCCAACCAGTACGTAGTGGAAGTGAGCTACGACGAAGTAGGACTCATGTAGGTGTGTGTCCATTGCAATCGAGGGGAAGAACATCCCGGATATTCCTCCAAGGGTGAATGTGACGAGAAATCCAAGCGCCCACAGGGTATGAGTCCTGTATACAAGAGAGCCACCGTGCATGGTCATCAGCCAATTGAATACCTTGATTCCGGTTGGAACTGCGACCAACATGGTCGTCAGCATAGTGACGAACCTGAGAGTCGGGCTCATTCCACTGGTGAACATGTGGTGGCCGTATACGATGAAGGCAACTATTCCAATGCCAGCCATTGCATACACCATCGACCTGTATCCGAAAATCGATCTCCTGGAACTGGTTGCAATCACCTCTGAGATGATGCCGAACGAAGGTACCACGACCACGTAGACCTCTGGGTGGCCGAAGTACCAGAACAGGTGACTCCAGAGCAATGGGTCTCCCCCAGCCGCTATGTCGTAGAATGCAGTTCCCACAACCCTATCCAGGTACACTTGTATCAGCCCCACTCCGAAAGCAGGGATTGAAAGGAAAAGCATCACGTTGGCCACCAGAATCGACCAGCTGAAGAGTGGCATCTGCATCCAGCCCATACCCGGGGCCCTCATCACGGCCATGGTGGTTAGGAAGTTTATCCCAGTGAGCGTTGAGGATGCCACGAGCATGATCTGCCCGGCTGCCCACATGGTCGTCCCATAATGAGCCCCCTCGCTGACCACGTAGGGAGCATAACCAGTCCACCCCGTGTCCGCCCCGTGACCCGAGAAGATTCCGGTGAAGATCAGCAGGGCCGCGAATGGCTGTAACCAGAAGGACATCGCGTTGATTCTGGGGAGTGCCAAGTCCTCTGCTCCCAGCTGCAGGGGGACCATCCAGTTCGCGAAGCCGTTGATCATCGGCATCGCGGCCAGGAATATCATCGTCGTTCCATGGAGCGTGAAGAACTGGTTATACTGCTCCTGCGTGAGGAAGTCATTCCCGGGAACAGAAAGTTGGATTCGGATTATCATGGCCATTATACCACCCACTCCGAGGAAGAACAGGCCGGCGACGAAGTATAGGGTGCCTATCTTCTTGTGATCGGTGCTAGTCATCCAGCCAGCCAACCATGGTGCGAAGTTGTCCCAGTCGAAGGCATCGGGATCCTTCCTGTAGAAGACATATGCCAGCGTGATGGCAAGCAGTGAGGCAGAGACGATAATCAGGACTCCCAGTACGACAAATGGGTCGGTTGCCTCCAAGACCTCCACCGGACCACCTACGGAAATGGCGACTTTGCTCCACATGTCTCCAGAGGTTCCCCCTCCTACACCGTCCGCATTTCCGTTAACCGAGTTGACGTGGAGGACGAAGTCGACGTTCTTGTCCGTGGCAGGTGCAGTCCAGGTAACCGTCCAAGACAACTGGTCGTTCCCTGCACCCGTGTGTCCGGCCTCGTTCTGGTTGTACAACTGTGCAGTGGCATCGCTCACCGAGAGCGTACCCTCGCTCGCCCAGAGGTGGAAGCCACCCTGGTTCACATTCCCCTCCTGACTAGGGCCACCTTGGAAGGAGATTGTTAGTTCGTATGCCTCTGAGTAGTTGTAGCTCTCCGGAAGCCCATCTATCGAGGCCACTACAGAATCGGACGGCACGGCTCCATGGCAGTTGCAACCCGACTGCTGAACACCAGAGATTCCAGTTGGGAAGGACTGAGCGGATGGTAATGCTAGCATTGCTGCTATTACCACTAGAGCAACGATTGCCCCCTTCGATCTCTTACCTACCAAATTTCCTCACCTCAGTTGTGCGCCATCAGCTTTGCTGCCATTATCGAGTGGGCATCCCCACAATACTCTGCACAGAGGACCATCGACTCCTCGGTCATCGACTCGGATATTGGGAGCCACAGGGTGGTCTGCTGCCCGGGCAAGACATCTTCTTTGGTGCCTAGGTGCTGGAACCACGGCGCGTGGGTTACGTCAATCGACTCCATCACTGCTAGGTACGTCTCCCCTTTCATCAGGTGCAGGACCGGGACGCTGCCGTACACCTCCATGGTCTCCGTACTCGAGCCGCAGAGGCTGCCGTCCAACTCAAGACAGTCGAAACTCCAGAACCATTGCTGCCCTGTGATCTCTATCACGTGGTAGCAATCGGATGTTATTATTCCGTCCGAATCCATAACATTGTTCGAGACTTGCCCTTCTTCACACTCGTAACCGTGGACCCCTCCATCCTCTGACGTCCACATTGCATCCAATGGCTCCCATGAGTAGTAGGTTAGCCATATAATCAACAGGAACGGCAGAATCGTCCAAGCGACCTCGAGTCGCATATCGTCATTGTGCTTGGGAAAAACTCCAATCTCGATCTCATCCACATTGGGTATCTTCTCCCCGTCCTTTGATGTGAACCAGAATGAGTGGTGGTATAGCCATCCGAACGCTATCGCACTTACGATGACTGACCACAAAATGTAATGATCCCAGAGTCCTTCAAAGAGTGGAGTCATCACTGACATGGCTATCTCTAACTCAATCGGGGGAAATTCAATTCATAAGGGTCACGGATAAGTCTTCTGTAAGAAGCCCCAACATTCAGGAATAATTATTGAAGAGAAGAATGAAGAAAAACTCTCCAATGGGCTAGTTGAGGTTCTGAGATGTCCAATGGAATTCGACTACCCGATTGGGAATCAAAGAGAGATAGGGTCGATGGTCCCGCAGACAAAGTTGTGAGGTTCGAGAAGGCATCGAGAGCGATCGCACAAGCGATCATCAGAAACAGGCCAGCGGATCAAGGGGGATCTGGAATCCCTATCGTAGTGGAGGGCAATAAGGACGAGCAGACCCTTCGAGTCTTGGGATTCACCGGTCCGATTGAAAAGGTCAACAGGGGATGGGATCGATCCAGGCTAGTCGCCTACTTACACTCTGAGTACTGTCTGGGTCAAACATCCGACGGGGCCCCTTCCGTGATTCTGCTAATGGACTGGGATCGGACCGGCGGAAGAATCCAAACCTCCCTCCGGAATCGCCTCATGGCAATGGACTCTCCCGTTGACGAGGACCTCAGGAAAACACTCTTGAGATCAATGAAACCAGAGGGCAGAACCGTAGAGTCGCTCCTGCCACACGTGCCATCGCTAGAGCCATTGGTGCAGCGTCTGGTGTCAGAGGTCGGATGAGGCATCATTCCGGAATCGAAGGGGGCATCTCCTTGACCGAGTTCAGAACCAAGTGGGTGAAAGATCGCTCAATTCCCGACATACTCATCACGCTCTTTGTGAGGTCGTCCAAGTCACCCCTGTCTCTGGCCCTAGCGAGAACCATTGAGTCGTATTCTCCAGTGACGTCGTAAACTCCGTAGACCCTGTTGTCCTTGGCTATCTTCTCCTGGATCTCCATCAGTCTCCCCGTCTCTATCCTAAGTCCGACGACCACGCTCAATCCCCATCCTGCCTTGTCTGGGTCGAGCAGAACTGTGTAACCCCTTATGACTCCAAGGCTCTCCATCCTCCTGACTCGATTACTGACCGTTCCTAGCGCAACCCCGACCTCCTCAGCAATCTTCCTGAGCGAGGTCCTAGCATCAGCCTCCAGAACTCTGAGTATCCTCCTGTCTACGTCGTCCATACTGTCACCGGGGCACCACGTTCTGCTTGCGCGGCTCATGAACATATGCTAGCCAAATGCTTCTATTCATGCTCGATTGAGCAGATTTACCTCGCTCATTCTTCTTCCCACGAGTCGATTGACAAGCCTCTAACTGCCCTCATAACCGTCTTCTCCGACTCGCTTACCATGGGGGTGATTCTGCTGCCGACCCACACAGCGAGGCAGTATCCATCGCGTCCCACAAGAATTCGACTCCCGCGCTTTTCGTCATCAAATACCTCAATCGACTCCCGACGCGGCTCCCCTCCTCTGAGGATTTCATCGATCACACTCTCCTCGACCTCCACGAATGGTCCAGAGATCTCGTCACGTAGCCTGTGCGAAGCTCTGGAAACAAGCCTATCCAACTTGCCCTTCCTGAGCCTAGCTGCTATGAGTCCCAGGTGAATCACTTTCAGAGGTCGCCACCTTTCTCCAGGAACCAACTCCCTCCCGCTCTTGCGGGTTCTGTCAGAGTCCCAGATCCTCCTCACTTCGTCGGTGGACCAGAGCAAACTCTTCCCCCTAGACCACATGCTGCTGGGAACCGCGCCCCATTCCTTCTCGAGGTCATCTATCCACTCCTGATTAATCGGACGCGGAAATGAATCTGGATCAACATACGGTTTTGGGGATGGAATCGGGACTCGGTCAGGTCCGCCAACCCCTCTTGACTCGGGGAGCTTCTCCAGAACGGCTAGGAAGAAACCACCTCCTCCGATAGCGTCGTTCCATACTCGGAGGCAGCTCTCCAACTGGGACGCAATACCATCATCTTCCGGAGGCATCAGATTCTCATCGAGGGGGTTCCATTCGGCCAATTCACCTGCATCATCTAGGCATGGCCAGTCCCTCACCCCGCTCTCCGAGGGAACTCCCGGCAGAAGTTCTCTGGCGGGAATTGCACTCACCTTTCCATCGGCCAGTGCTCTAGCCACCACAGCTTCGTTCTCCACAGGGTCTAGTGAGCATGTGGAGTAGACAATCCTACCACCGTTCTTGGTAACTGCGATAGCGCGTCTGAGAATATCATATTGGAGCGAATGAAGGGAACGACCAGAGGAAGGCCGCCACTTCCCCCAGACATCGGGGTTCTTCCTGGTAGTGCCTGAGCCGGTGCATGGGACGTCTACCAGAACTCCTTCGAAACCCTCTCCCGGGACTTTTGGAATGTGCCTTCCATCGTGTTGCACCACAACCGCGGCCCTGGATGCATGACGCTGAACATTCGTAACGAGGGTGTTCACCCTGCCGCTGATCACCTCATTCGCAATTACCGCACCAGCGTCTCCCAGATGCTCGCAGATCTGGGTCGTTTTGGAACCAGGAGAGGCACAAAGATCCAGGATGCACTCTCCTGGGGTCGGATTAAGCCCCAGAACTGGTAGCATCGAAACCGCCTCTTGCCGAGTAATCCTCCCCGTGTCATGAAGGGCAGTCATGATTTCTTTGACTTTGCCGACTGCTGCACCCCTCTCGAATGGCATCTCCCATGCGCTACCAGGACCGGAGAACCATGGAATCCTCATTGCCCCAATTTCTTCCAGCCAAGACTCCACCCATGCTTTCTCGGGATTTAGTGGATTGACTCTCACAGTCTCAGGCAGTCTGTCATACGAACCTGCAAACCAGGACTCGGAATCAGCTCTCCAGTGAGAAACGGCCTTCAGAAGGACGCTGCCTTCTGCCTCTTCCCTCCAACTCCTCTCCCTGCTCTCCCTGCTCTCCACGACCATGCGTTCGAATTCTCCTCCATCAAGTGCACGTTCGAGTCTTGGAATCTCAAACCAACCTGAATATTGCGTTCCTACAGTCATTCAGTACCAACAACGGTTAAACCTCGCTCGACTCGCTCGAGTATTGCGGCATTTGCCGCAAGGGATGCACATGACACAATTCGGATATAGAAGGAGGATCTCAAACGAGTCCTCAGAACCAACAATAACAGATGAAATAGGCACCAAGGTGAAGCTGGGTGACCTGGTAAAGAGGGCTCGGGATTTCGGCAAGGCAAGAGGGCCACTGAAGCCAATAGAGGCCCTGATGACGGTCGACCAGAATGAGTGGACTTGGCAAGTCGTGGATCGGGATGTCCTGGACAAATTGAGCCATCGCTTGGTTTTCCAGTCTGATGCCGGAATGAGGAGAGAAATTCTGATGACAGAGGGTCTTGAAACGGCCATGGGGGCAGCCTCCATGATCGTGGAGTTGGATGGCGGTTGTGTCCTCATAGAGACTCTAGAACCGTAGATTTCAACCCTCGTGGACTTGAAATAGGGATTGCAGGTGCGGTGCTCAGATGGCTAAGGAGAAGAAGGGCAGTGGCATTCAACAGGCCGCAGGTCTGATTAGGTACTTCGACGAGGAGTCTGAGGACGCTATTCAGATCTCCAAGGGAACAATCTACTTCGTCTGCGTAGTTTTCAGCATTGTCGTTTTTCTGGCGAACGAGCCCAGTCCCGAAAACAACGTCTGGAAGTGGATGTGGGATACTCTGGGCTTCTAGTCTCCCAGAAGCTCCCTCTCCATGCTTCCAAAATCAGAATTTGGGTCAGCTCTGACGATTGCGCTAGAAGCCCTGCTCAGTGCCCTGTCAACGGCAGGTGTGTTTTTGTCGGCCAGAGCCTCTCTTGCCCGGTCCAGAGCCTCGTCGGCGGAGTCGAGGAGGACATCTCCCGCCTCATCCACCCCTCTCATTCCGTGAACCGAGTCCTGTAGTCTGGTGATATCGTCGCTCATGCTCTCCCTTGCAAGTGAGATTAAACCGTCCCAGCTGGAGGTGTGCACTGCCATCAAGCCTGAAGTGGCCCTCTCGAACGTCTTTACTCGAAACGGTTCCCACGGATTTCTGCCTAGGGAGGAAACGATATCCATAGCGCATCTCGCCCTAGTGGGGAGCGAACCCTCCATGACTATCTTGTTCAGGAAGCACTTAGCGAAAAGGCCGAATCCCCAGTAGTGGCTGCTGGAAATCCTCATCTTGATCTCATCGGTTTCGCAGGCTAGCTCCCAGTTCTGTTCATCAACTCTCGGCATCCGGATGAATATTGGCGGATCATGTGTCCCCAGTGATCGCAATGCGGCTCTGGCCACGTCACCAAGATACACCTTGCCGAACGATCCTTTGGTACCGAACTGATGCATCACCCCCCCTTCGTCGAAGGCCATCCTGGGATCTGAACTAGCCACCTGTGCGTATAGGACCGAAAGCTGCGGGTCTACTCCGATTGGCTCGGCTACGCCCCCCTCCTCCTCGTGCATGAAAGTCAGAAATAGCACGAATGGTTCAACGTTGCGTGTATAGCAATCGCTAAGTTCCTCCCATTCTAGAACAAAGCATGCCACGCAGGAAGTACGGGAAGCTGCAGAAGGTTGTCGAGAGGCCTCCCTCTGACAACTGCAGCAGGTGCAGGTCCGGGAAGCATTGTCCAATCGAAGGCCATCCCGGGTATCAGGAGGGGGCCAACAGAGAGTGGAGGGGGCCAGACTCGGTAGCAAAGAGGACCAACAAGAAGAATCCCGCCAGAAGGTGAGATTCAAGGCTCGCAGCCCCACCCCAGGCCGATGGATAAATCATCAGTGCCCGATGATTCGGGTAAGAATCTCGGTCGAATAAAATGCGTAGTTGATGTCGGGGAGAACTCAATTGAGATCGATTCATATGTGGCCGATTTCTTCTTTGAGCCGATTTTCCTCTCAGGGAGGTTCCCCGATATGACCTGTACCGCACAGGTGATGGGTCTGGATGAGAAAGAAACACCCCTGATCAACGTAGAAATCGTCTCCAAGAGGAGAGGCCAGAGGTACGATGCTTTGAGGATAACCAGTGAGGAGTTGTTCTCCAAGCCAAACAAGTTCTCTATAGTATTCGGATTTGATAGTGAGAGACTCAAGTCCCCTCTGCAATTGGAAGCAGAGATTGAGGTGCGAAACGCTGGAACTCCCATCATCGCTCGAATTCACTCAGGGCTCAAACCCTCTTTCGATGGCAGCGTAAGCTCAAACCTCTCTGAAGTAAGCTCGACGGTTCAACTGGAGAGGTCAATGACGTTCTGGGATTGGCCACTCGACAAGGCTAGGTTGGAGATCAAGGCAGACGAGGATTGGATGAGGCAGTTTGGGGAAATTGAGGTGCTCCACCATGGCGGGAAGGGTGGAATGCGAGAATACGTACGACTAACAGCTGACTTCCAAGAGGTAGACTTCAGTGCTGTTCGGTCTCTGATGCTGCCGAAGGATGGCTTCCCACGTGCACCCTATCACACATGCGCATACATTATCCTAAGGCTGGGAAGGGATGGTTCGGAACTACCTATTGTCAGCCACCTGGTCGATAGCAGGCCATCAAAGAGAGGCTCTTTCGGAAAGATATCAGATCTGGAGGACCCCGATGGCTGGCCATATTTCCTATGGAGGGGGATGCACTTCAAAGAGCAACCACCTCAAGAGAAGTTCCTCATTAAGAAGGGCAGGCTATGGGAGGGCTTCCGATATCTCGACTCGGAGATATCTGATACGATAAAACGAGTTCAGCATGAGCGCTATACCAGTGTAGTGCCAACTCGTGCGTGGTTCGACTACAAGGGTGATGAGTTCATCGTCAACTGGTTCCACTTGGACGAGTACGGTTGGAATGTGAACTTCTCAGACTAGCGTTCGGTACCGCGCTCTCTACTGATGCTCTCCCAATTCAGGAGTGACTTGCTGCCCACCATCCTTTGCTTGGCCTTCTGAAGGGTGGGGGCTTCTCTGAGCCCTGTGGTATATCTCTCTGAGAGTCTGGTCTCCTATCTCCAAGTAAACTCTGGTGGTAGCTATGCTGGAATGTCCCAGAAGCCTCTGAATGGTGACCAAATCTGCTCCCCTCTCTAACAGCCCTGTAGCGAATGTGTGTCTCAGTGTATGAGGGCTCAAGCGGCTCTTCGGAATGTCCGCAGCATCGGCAAGCCTGTCCATCATCTTCTGTATTGATCGGGGATTGATCCTCCTTCCCCTACTTGAGATGAACATGGCCCTAAGTCCGGCATCATCGATATTTCTGAGCCTTCTTTCCCTGATTGGCTCCCATGATTCTAAGACCTCTACTGAGTTTTGCGTGAACAGGACAGTGCGGTCCTTCTCTCCCTTCCCTTCAATCACCAGTGCAGACAGGTCATCCTTGTCAATGTCATCGATATCGAGTGCGCAAAGCTCCGAGACCCTCAGTCCAGTGTCCAGCATTAGGGTAGAGACTGGCATTGCCAAAGGATCTTCAGACTCACTCACTGCACGTCTGAGTCTAGCCAACTCTCTCCTGCCCAGAGTCTTTGGAAGGGAACGACTTCTCGATGGACGCTGGATCCAATCTGGTACGGTGTGCCCTAGCCATTTCAGCAGATGGGTAAGAGCTGCAATTTTCGCATTGATGGTAGAGGGCTTCAGTTCGCCTAGACCGTTCATCCACGCATCCATCCTCCCATTGTTGGGATCTACGAAAGGGTGGAATAATCTCACTGGGATTACGGACGCCGCCTCCCAATCCAACACATCTTCCCCGGGAAGAGGAGTGATGGAGAAAGATCTCACTGCAACATCGTAGGCTCTGATGGTGTGAAAACTCTTCTTCTCAGAGCGCAATTGCTGCATCCAGCAATCGTGCCAACGCAGGTCTGCTAGTCTGTTCAGTCTTGATGGAAGGGAGTCACTAAGGCCAATCTCGTCTGAATCGAATCTCCGACCAAATCTTCCGCCAATGGGGTTGTCAATCTCGTTTCGGTTCCCTTCTTCAGTCAACCCTTCTCGCCTCCCGCCGTAAGCGGCGTGTGCATCCCTGTCCCGTAGGACGAAGGCAACGAGGCGTATCGGAACTTGAATGCTTCTCTGTCCCTTTAGCGCTTGAAGCGGATTAGCAGGCAAGCCATTCTTAGCCGAGATGCTCAGAAGGCGTGTTCAAACCCGTTTTCGTTGTAATCAGGGACTCCTTCAATCTTTTCCGAATCTACGGAATCTCTCTCATACAGGTCGTTTAGTCGTTGTGCAACCTTCTCTGCTACATTGATTCTGGTTGCCCCCTCGATCCCTTCTAGTCCAGGACTCGAGTTCACTTCCAGGACCAGAGGCCCTCGATCAGATTCCAGCATGTCGACACCAGCCAACTCAAGTTCCAATGTTTGAGTGGAGCGGATTGCAATATTCCTTTGATCATCAGTCAATTCTACATTGCTGACCGAACCTCCGAGGTGGAAGTTGGAACGGAACTCGTTCCCATGGGCCTTCCTAAGCATAGAAGCAACAACCTTCCCTCCAACGACAAAGGCGCGAATGTCACTACCATGGGACTCTTTGATGTATTCCTGCACCAAGGGCCTCATCCCCCTCTCAAGCATTTGTAAGACGAGTTGCCTTGCCTGCTGTGACGAGTTAGCCAAGAAGACTCCAGAGCCATGAGTTCCCTCAGTGGACTTGACCACGCAAGGAGGGCCTCCGACCCTTCTCACTGCTCGGTCTGCGTCCTCCCAAGCCCCTACGTGAGCAGTAATGGGAACCGGTACACGAGCTCCTGCCATCAATTGGCAGGCCACAAGCTTGTCCCTGCTCCTCAGGATTCCCCGGCTGGAGTTGAGTACGATGACTCCGGACTGCTCGAATTGCCGTACTATAGCCACCCCCCTCCTAGTGATGGAGTATCCAATTCTTGGGAGCACAGCCTCGCACTCCACAGGCCAACCCTTGTGGAAAATTTTGCCCCCATCCCCGTCGACTACTATAGTTAGTGCCAGCGGGTCGATAATGTCGACCATCCAGCCTAGCTTCTCCGCCTCTGTTGCAAGCCTCCTTGTGCTATACAGTTCGGGACCCCTCGAAAGGAGGACTAGCCTAGGCTCCATGGTCTGCGCCGCTGAAGAGGCTGTCTTCAACCCTTTCCCTCGGGAATTCAAGACAACACGAGGAGTATGCCCCCGGAGGCCCACGTAGTCGGAGAGATTGAAAGCCTCAGGGTCGGACTGAGTCACAGAGCATGCCCGAAGACGATTCAATTGACAGAGAGTCACTCACCTCAAACACAGTAGCGAAGCTCAGGGAGATTTGCAAGGGTCGTGGACTTTTCGTGTCGGGTAAGAAATCTGTACTGGTTGATAGGATCCTAGAAGATGCCGGGATTGTCGAGGATTCCACCGAGACCCCCGAAGAGGGATCGTGGGAAGAGGACGACGCACTTGTCATTGACGACGAACCCCGCGATACACGCGAGAAGGTGGACGAGGTAATTTCGAGGATTGGAGAGATTGTAGATGCCGAGATTGTAGAGGCCGAGGTCATCACTCTCGAACCAGAGGAATCTCCGAAAGCTCTAGAACCCATGATCCTTGGTGAGGATGATCAACCATCTTTGGTCATTTCAATGCCATCGATTTCCTCGTTGGAAGACAGATGGAAGGCTGTGGTCGCTATTCTACTTGTGACAATCCTCGTCGGTGCTGTTGCTACGATTTTCCTACAGAGGAGCTCCGGATTCACTGTCTCAAAGCTGAGATTCGGAGAGAGCATGGACTTCCAAGTCATCGACTCTAGCCTCAGTATCAATGGTGAGGAGATGCTCAGTCTAGTTAGAGACTACAGTGGCGGCATCTTGGATCCGGCCTGCGGAGAATTCTCAATGGAAATGGATGGCACGGGCACGGTTCTGGTTTCAGATGGGCCTGATTCGGGTGCGGTAAGCACTACCGATAGCCTAGGGAGGACAGGCTTCCTTTCAGCTGAGAAGAGTATTAGCCTGGATCTTGACGTTGACTTCGAGGGCAGGACTTGGAGAGATGACGCACAAACTGACTGTGGAAACATACGATGGGTATCGTCAGGAAACGACCTGTTGATCGACTCGACTAGTTGGGTGGAGTTGGAGAAGACCGAAGTGAAGAGGACACACACATCGATTTCCTTCAGCGATGTAGATTCAGTGACTACCAATCTCAAAGCTGTGACTTATGATGCGGGAGGACTCGGAGGGTTGGCAGCACTTCTCCCTACCCTCTCTTTCCCCATGACTCCAATCGAGCTTCATGACTTCTTTGGAGATGTTGTAATCAAGGAGGGGGCAAGGTCCTCAGACCCTGATTTGAATTGGAACTCAGACTGGAATTGGGAGGTGAAGAAGGAGTTCAGAGATAATACTCATGGCCTCGTTTATCCAGTTTTCCTCGAACACGAAGATATCGGAAGGTGTTATGGACACGCAACTATCCAAATCTATGTGCAGAGCGATAGCGCATGGCCAGTGAAGCAGATGTCTGATATCCTTCTCGACAAGGATTTGCAGACTAAGGATTGCGATTTCCTTGTTAGTTCTCTGTCCGATGAGCTTCTGCCTCAGGGAACACTGTCCATTACCACGGCATTCTCACGTACAGGTTCGTCTTCTGGTAGTAGCGCCATCGACTGGGAAAGAAACTACGTTGGAAGTCCCACTGATGGTGAAGATAGACCCGGGACCTCTACCAAGAGAAACTGGGTCGATTCCATGTGGGACGAATCGGAGATTAGACAGTTTGACCTCGAAGAGGCAGTCGCCTGTCTGAAGTTCAATCATCCAAACACACAGGCAACCCAGGCCCTCGATTCGGGAGGCTACATTTGGAGCGCATCTTGGTCCAGGCCTACTGGGGAGGGAGAGTGGAACATGTCTTGGGTGGATGAAGACGATGACTCTGGTTGGTTGGTTCTAAAGAGGTCTTCCGAGGGGTGCGAGGTAATCTCCACAGGCTCGAACGATAGAGGCGATGTTTCATGGAATCGTGACTCAATACCAAGCACTCAGACGATGTCACTATTGGAACAGAGAATCCTAAGCCCCGGCAGATACCCGGACCTCTCTCAGTTCATACAATCTGGGGATTCTTGGAACTTGGAAGCAGAGGTGGGCTACAGGCTTTCTGTAACTGAGGATAACGAATTACTGAGTTTTCTTCCAGGAGACCTTGGAAATGGGAAGGTGACCATGACTGCAGCAAGGGAATGGGAAGACAATGGGAGAGATAAGTCACTAGATTTGGCAATGGATGCAGAGATTGGTGTGATGATGTTCTGGTACCTCATCGACCGTCCCACTAGCTAAAGCAAAACCGTCTTTTCACCGTCTGGAAAAGCGTCATGTTCAACACGGCTCCGAGAGCCGTTGCCTCGGATGACCTCCACTGATGGCGACGAAGAACTGCCGGAAGTAGGTGAGGCGCCACTGATAATCGATGTAGAATTCTTGGAGGAGGAAGACGAAAACCTTGCACAACATCTCGATCCACCCGGGGAGATTAGTGCAACAAGGTCACGGGGCCCGATGGAGCTTCCGCTTTCACTACCAACTCCCCAAGGACGGGCAAGGGTCGTTACCGTAATCAACCAGAAGGGTGGTGTCGGGAAGACTACTACCGTCATCAACATCGCATCCCAACTTGCCTTGAGGGGGTTTAGGGTGCTTGTTATCGACTCAGATTCCCAGGGGAACTGTGCCACCGGACTCGGAGTGGATAAGAGCAGGGTCCGGACGACTACAAGAGATCTGATTCTAAGTCCGGAGACCGCTGTCGACTCTCGACACGCGACAGCAGTGGATAATCTGCACATTATAGTCGGAGACAAGAGTCTGATTGGATTGGAGCAGGAGATGATGAGGCAACTTGGAAGGGAGAAGAGGATGAAGGAAGCACTCGACCCTCTGCTTGCTCATTACGACCTTGTACTGATCGACACTCCCCCTTCCCTAGGTTTGGTGACGATCAACGCATTGGTGGCCTCCGACGGGATACTAGTTCCGGTTCAGACCGAATACTTCGCATTGGAGGGATTGGCCCTTCTGGCTGGAACAATTAGGGAAGTCAGGAGTCTGCTCAATGATAGACTGGGAGTTGATGGGGTCCTTCTAACCATGCACTCACAGACACTACTGAACAAGCAGGTTGCAGGAGAGGTTCTGGAAAACTTCCCTGACCTAGTTGTCAGACCAGCGATTAGGAGAAATGTCAGGTTAGCCGAGGCACCAAGCCACGGGATTCCAATACACCTCCATGATCCCTCCAGTGCCGGTGGCAAGGACTACCAGGCAGTAACCACAGAATTGCAACATCGTTGGGGTTTGTCGTAATATGTCAAGGAGAGGACTGGGCAGAGGCCTAGAGGAAATCTACTCCAGCACCGAGGGTCCCGACCTATCCTCATTCGTAACTGAGGAAGAGATGCCAGACTCTCCTAGGGCCGCGGTTATTTGGATGATATTAGGCAGCTTCTGTTTTGGAACAATGAATGCGCTGGTCAAGTGGACGAGCGATCATGCTGATGTGTGGATGATAATCATGATTAGATCAGCAGTGATTGCATTTGGTGTGGCTGCGTTCGCAGCAACCCGGGGTATCAGCCTGAAAATCAATGACAAGAAGATAATGCTTCTCAGATGCTCTCTCGGATTTCTAGCAATGATCCTCTACTTCACCGCCCTCGGGAGGATCCCGATAGGGCAGGCGGTGACTCTTCAGTTTACGGGACCTATATTCGTAGCACTGCTTTCGGGAAGGATTCTGGCGGAACGGGTCTCATCCGGAGTTGCCGTTCTTGTCATGACTGCATTTGTTGGAATTGTCCTGATTATCTCCCCGGAACTGGGTAGCATCGAACCAGACGCCCTTTTGGCACTCGGATCCGGATTCTTCGCTGCTCTGGCATACATGTACGTCAGGGAACTCAGAAAGACGGATTCCCCTGCTACTGTAGTGTTCTGGTTCGCCGCCTTCTCTGTATGTGGGAGCACTATCCAAGCCGCTCCCGATATCTCCTCTCTAGATTCCACAACTATTGCTTCTCTAGTGGGAGTAGGAATTGGAGCAGGAGGGGGGCAGATTGGAATCACAATGGCGTACCACAAGGCGAATGCTGCTTGGATCAGTGCCTTCTCTTACCTCACTGTAATCGTAGCCACGTTCTACGGCTTCGCAATTTTCGGTGAGACCCTCACTCCTGCAGACTGGGTCGGTGGCCTGCTCATCGTTGGCTCAGGAGTAGCATTGGTGTTTGCAGTCCCTCCGGAGGACGCTCCACAACAGAGCTAGCCCTCACGAGACGCTTCCTAGGGATTGGATGGAAATCTCTCCCCCCATGTTAGCATGGCTCTGGCAGTAGTAGTACAGAGTGTCGGGAGCATCCAAAGGAACCGTGAATGTCAGCAAACCGTTCGAGCCTTGACTTCCCGTGTATGTCACGCCACTTGTGTACTGGGTGCCTCCTCCGTGCGTCCCATCATTAGTGGAGGATAGCCTCAGTGGGTGAGGAGAGTTGCTAGAAGCAGACTGATCGAAGGTATAAGTGAAGCCTCTGTACAGGGTAACATCCGCCTGCAGAATGGAATCGATGTAGAACTTCATGCTTGAGATTGTAACGTCCATCTCCATCACTATGGGCATCGAACCATCGTCTCCGTCTTCTCCGTCTTCTCCGTCTTCTCCAGCAGGGCCCTCTGGTCCTACCGACCCCATCTGCCCATCAGAACCCGTCTCGCCTTCAGCACCATCCGATCCGGGAGAACCCTGTGTCCCAGGGGGGCCCTCTGGGCCTGAGATATTCCCTAGATCGATCCACTCAGAGCCACTCCAGACATGGATGTGTACAGTTGAGTTTACCATGAATGCGTCTCCAGAATTTCCGATGTATATTTCTCCGAGATCAGAAGTCTCTTCAACGGAGCCAATAACCGAGAATGAGGTTCCATCTTCCCCAGCCTGACCCGCTGGTCCCTGTGCTCCGTCTTCCCCAGCCTGACCCGCTGGGCCCTGTGCTCCGTCTTCCCCAGCCTGACCCGCTGGGCCCTGTGCTCCGTCCGATCCCGTTAGTTCAATCAATTCCCACGAACCACCGGAGCAGACTTGGAATCCGGACTCATAGGAAACATAGTACAACCTGCCATCTGTCGAGGAATCACAGGCAGGTAGGTCGGACGAACTCTGCACTAGGAAAACGTTCCAATCCTCAAGAGCCTCGGGCTTCTCCTCCAAATCGTCATCCGTCCCTGAGCAACCCGACAGGGCAGAGGCAGTCATCAGTAGGGCTAGTAGAATCGCCAAGGCGTTCTTTCTGGTACTCTTCATGGATTCTCGGGAACCTACTCGATACTTAATCAATCTCGGAAATCCGAGACCTCTTCTAGTCCTTTTCTCCTCAAGTCTGGTACTCTGGCTCCCTCTGCAGGATAACCGACCGGGAGAAGGAGCATGGCGTGCTCGTGCTTCGGCCTCTGGAGTATGTCCCTCAGGAACCCCATGGGAGAGGGTGTGTGAGGGAGTGTAGCCAGACCCATGTTGTGAACCGCAGAGATGAACAAACCTGCTGCTATCCCGCAAGACTCCTGTGAGTAGTATGTGGGCGCCAAATCACCCTCCCTTTCCCTCTTTGAATGCCTGAAAAGAACGACCACCCATGGCGCATCAGTGATGTGCTCCTTCACATAGTCAGTCCCTAGGGGCGCCAGTACCTCTCCCCACTCCTTGGGTATCCTATCCTCGTAGAATCTAGTTTCCTCGATCTCGGCCTCCTCGCGAATCCTTGCCTTCAATTCCTTGTTCGAGATTGCCACGAATGTCCATGGCTGTAGATGGGCTCCTGAAGGGGCAGTGCTTGCTGTCCTGATTGCGAGTTCAATCAACTCACGTGGTACTTCACGGCCAGAGAAGTGCCGAGTGGTTCGCCGCCTGTCCATCTGCTCGTAGAAAGAACGTGCCTTGGAAAGCATCGCTTCCTTGTCGATCTCTACAAACTCCAGGTCAATGAAGCCAGGCTCCTTTCCGTCTCTAGTCATGTTTCTGCTCACTCACGCCAAATCATCAAAGCTGCCATCGAGATGGAAATCATTGCCAGAGGGGTTGCGAAGCCCGGAATGAAACCCGCATCCTCTTCCTGGCATTCGGTCGAGTCGCCCCCCCAAGTCTTGTTGTCGTACCAGCAGTCGGACCATACCTTCCATCCGAAGCCAGTTTCCGGGACGCTGGTGGTGTTCCCATCCTCCCATTGAATCTCGATCTTCCAGTTGATGTAGGTCACTGTGTCATCTGGGACAATAGTGCCCTTCCACTCGCTGCTAGAATACTCGATCATTGAATGGGTCTCAGGTGGGTAGCAGACACCTGAGTTTATGCATACTTGAGTGACCCAGCTCACTGCTGTCACATTTTCTGCCGATTCCTCAATTAGGCCTACGGTAACTTCGAAAACCTCCCCTGCAGATGACTCACTGGGATGCAAAACAATCTCGACACCAGTCCCCTCGACTGATGTCTCTTCATTGACTCCTCCCTGAGATGCGTTTGCCACAGATCCCATCGAAACAAGCAGAACTAGTGACAGGACGACCGTTCGCACGTATAGTCGTGAGTAACCATTACTCATCAAGGGTGAGGCACTATGTCTCAAGATTCCAAAGGTCATCCCCTATCCAGTGAATAGTGGATATCGCCTTCCCCTTGGTCATCGACATCATCTCCTCACCATCGTGCAATGCTGTCCCCAAGGCAATGGGCTCACCGGTCTCTTGGTTCCTGATCCAGACGAAATCACCTTTCTGCAGCGATGGGTCTGCGATGTGAATTCCAGCACCCATGCAATCAGCTCCATTTTCAAGGAAGGGTATCGCCCCTCCGTCAACAGCAACCCACGAACTCTCTACATTCCATTCAGCAATGCCTTTGAGCGTAGGATACCAACCCATTTCGCCACCAATCTCAATCCTCATCGCCAAAGGGACCCTGTTCACTAGGATTAGATCAGTTTCCTGGTAATGGGCTTGCTCAAGAAAACCATCGAGACTAACCTCATGCCCTATGCATGAGGACAACTCATCCGCTACCCCTCTGATCTGCTTGATCCGCACCGGGGTCCTCCTCCTGAGCCTCTTGTCCACCACGATTACCCACACGCAGGGAGGCGCAAGAACATGCCGAAAGCGCACACTTGAAGCGCAGGGTCAGCAGCGATGCGCCATGCTTGCGGTCTGCCTCGACCTCGAGGGGGTGCTCATCCCCGAAATATGGATTAATGTCGCAGAGAGAACGGGCATAGAGGCACTTAGGAGAACTACCAGAGATGAGTCAGACTACGACCGCCTGATGAGTTACAGGATCGGAATCCTCGATCAGAATGACATCAAGATCGAAGATATCACTTCCACCATCGGTTCCATGGAGCCTATGGATGGAGCACTAGAGTTCCTCCAATCACTAGAGTCGAGGTGGCCTACGCTGATCCTCTCAGACACCTTCTCCCAGTTCGCCAAGCCGATGATGGCCAAACTGGGACATCCAACGCTATTGTGTCACACACTGGTTATCGATGATAGCGGGCGGATAGCGGACTGGGAGATTAGGTATGAGGACCATAAGCGCAAGACGGTGGAGTCCCTACTCGAGATGAACTACCACGTTATCACCGTGGGGGATTCTTACAACGATACCACCATGCTATCAACTGCCAGTGCTGGAATCTTATTCAGACCTCCAGATAATGTGGTCGAGGAATTCCCCCAATTCCCCGTCACCAGAGACTACGAAGAGCTCACAGCGGCAATAGAGTCAGCCGCTTCCGACCTAGGTGAGCATTGGAACTAGTTCAATTCGACTCCAATCGTTTGAAATAAGGCAGGCAGGTCGGCTGGACGCATGGCGAAGTGGCACGGGATTTCCCGCAGGAAGCCCACGGGCGGTCGCCTGAAGCGCCCGAGCCGATATAGAGGCAAGCGCAGGACTGAGGTCTCAAGCGAGGAACAACTCGCTTTCGTGGGCGAGACGGACTCCCGCAAGAGCTACCGAAAGAGGGCTGGTTCGCAGACCGTCCGAATCCTCTCCGTAAATCAGGTGAACGTCAACACAAAGGATGGGAAGACCGTAAGAGCCACCGTCAAGAACGTGGTCGGGAACGACGCTGACCCTAACTACGTGAGGAGGAATATCGTGACTAAGGGAGCAGTTCTAGAAACGGACAAAGGACTAGTTAGGGTGACAAGCAGGCCGGGCATGCATGGCGTGGTCAGCGGCGTACTCGTGGAAGAATGAGGCACGAAGCCCTCAAGTCACACATCACTCAGGGATAGGGCGATAGCATGGCGGCAAAGCGGGAAGAGATGACTCTATGGACCGGATACTTCGACTCGAGGCTTAGCCGTTCTGACGGACGCAGGGTCCCGAAGGAAGCTAGTATTCCCAAACCCACCCTCGAGTCTGTTGTATGGGCCGCACGCAGCGCTGGAATCAGAAAGATGAGACAGGAGTCCGAGGCCAGCCACCCTTCCAGACCCCATGCCAATGAAGGCAGACTTGTAATGCCCCCGAGTCATGTCTTCGAAGTGACTGGGACTAGCAGCAAAGAAGGTGTAATGCAGGCAATCGGAACCGTCCTCCGGAAGAGATCTAAGGAGGCAAAGGAGCAGGGCAAGGATGCAACGAGAGGTCCTGCCAAGGGGGACCGGAGGGGACGCGCCCAGCGCAAGTCGTTCAAGCACCGCAAGAGCGGACAGAGGAAGAAGAAGTTCGGTCGGAAGTGAGGCCTTGTTCAAGATTGAAGAGGGACGATTTTCGTAATCTGTGATATGCTGGTAATCGAGCAATTCCAGAGTAAGGGAGGTGGTACGATGATCATGAACGCACTGATGGATTACTTGCTTCGAGAGGCACCACCTCAGTCATACATCAACCTCATGGCAGACGTAGATGGCTTCTACGAGAGGTGGGGGTTCGAGTCATCTCTACCTAACTCCAGAGGCATGGTTCTGAAGACCTAAACTCGAGTTACTCAACCGCGACCGTCCATCCGAATTCGTCTGGGGTGCGTCGTTGCTGGATCGAAGTCAGAGAATCGTACATCTCCATGGCAACGGGTCCGACATCTCCTCCGCAGTACTCGACCACCCTATCTCCGTGCTCTATCCTCCCAATTGCGGAAATTACGGCTGCGGTTCCGACGCAGAAGCACTCGTCCGCGTCAAGTGCGTACTCGACGTCAATCTTCTCCTCCCTGACATCGTAACCTTTGGATTCCGCGAGCTCTATGACCGATGCCCTCGTTACGCCTGGAAGGATCGTCCCCGTCAACTCTGGAGTGGAGATGACCCCATCCTTGACGCAGAAGAAGTTGGCAGCCCCGACTTCCTCGATGTACTTGTGATTGACCGCATCGAGGTAAATTATCTCCGAGTAGCCCTGCTCCTTCGCCATCTTCGAGGGGACCATCCCCGGTGCGTAGTTTCCAATCGCCTTGACCCCTCCCGAACCTCCTGGAGCCGCCCTGTGAAACTCATCGGACACCCTTAGGGAAGTAGGCGTGAGTCCTCCCTTGAAGTACGGGCCGACCGGGGAGACGTATACTAGGAACGTGAACTCAGGAGCAGGAGAAACACCTAGGATAGCCCCGCTCCCGAAGAGAAGTGGTCTCACGTACAGCGCGCCCTTGCCCATCGGTGGAACCCATCTGATATTCTCACTCACAGTCTTCTTCACCGCATCCAGGAACATCTCCTCGGGAACCGGTGGCATACCCAGCCTTCGAGCACCATCTTGCGATCTCCTAGCGTTGTCATTTGGGCGGAACAGGACTACGTTGCCGTCTTCCGCATACTGTGCTTTCATTCCCTCGAACAGGCCCTGTCCGTAGTTGATCACGCCCGCTGCTGGGGACAGGCTCAGGTTCTGGAAGTCCTGCATAACTCCAGCATGCCACTCTTTCCCCTGCTTACAGGTGGCGATGTACATGCGATCAGTTTGCGTGAAACTGAAAGTGAGTGAGTCCCAGTCTATCTCTGGTCCTGTGTCTTCACTCAATCCCCGCACCCCAATTATTGCAGAGGGAAACGCCTCGGCTTTCAACGGTTCCGCTGGGGACTCCCCCGGCATGGTTATGGCCCCTCACGATGACGTAGGGTAAAGCAATGGCCTTGGTACGGTAGATGGGTGAACTAATGCAATGGAATGAGGATGTCTGCATAGTCTCCGGGGACAATCGTGCGTGGCAAGACGGCGGCGAGCCGAAGACAGTGATAGAGCTCTGGTGCAGATCCAGGGATGGGCATTCGACGTTGCTCCTGGTGAACGGACTCAAGCCCTACATCGAGATATCCGATCCCTCAACAGACGAGGACAGATCCGAGTCGAAACTATCCCTGGAAAAAGTTTCTGCGACCAAGGACGTGCGTGGAGATCCTGTTTCCAATGGGATGAAACTATCCACTATGGATGGGAAAGTGAGGCCACACTACAGAGTATTCGTGAGGGACACCACCAAGGTTCGCGGGGTTAGGAAGGCCCTGTCAGGTATTGGATGGACAGTTACCAGCGCGGATATATTGTTCGTACAGAGACTCCTGCTCGATCTGGACCTAGGACCACACGTCAGAATGAGCGGCGAGATTCTCTGGGCAGGTGACCGGGCTCCCGAGGAGGCGAAGACCCCAGAGACAACTGACAGAGAGATGGCACAGAGTAGAATAATCAAGGTCGGAGGCTCCGGACTCTACCCTCTCGACATGGTGGTGTCCTGCGACATCAGTGGTCTCGAGAGAGCTGACCCATTTCCCGCTCCGTTCGTTACCCTCTCGTTCGATCTCGAGACGAGCATAGCTGACAACACGATACTCTGCGCAGCAGCCATCGTAGATAGAGCCGGTAAGAGGACTGAGTACCCGATCAAGGGAGCCGAGACAGATATACTAGAGAAGCTGACTGAGGTTGTCCGCTCAGAGGATCCCGATTTCATCACCGGTTACAACATCGACAACTTCGACTTACCTAGGATGGAGGAGAGGTCAGAGGGCATTTCCCCGAATTCCGAAAGCGATCGTGCACCCCTTCTCGGATGGGGCAGGGTTCCTATGTCGGAGAGCGAGATAAAGAAGGGCTGGAGAAGGCCGGGCAGAATATTTCCCAACAGGGAACAGAATAGGACTTGGACAATCAAGGGCCGAATCCCTCTCGATGCTTGGTGGCAAGCCAGACAGACCCTGAGGCCGCAGCGCGAGTCACTCAAGTACGTCTCCAAGCTTCTGTGGCCTGATGACGAAGAGATGCACAAGATGGACATTGATGCGAGCAAGATGGATGAGGAGTGGGCTGCGAGGCCGGACGAGGTCCTGGAGTACTGTGTCAGAGACGCCGTTCTCCCTCTGGACATACTGGACAATCTGAAGTCAATCGCAAGGAAGGAAGCTCTAGCATCCGTATCCCTGACCACCGTCGACATAGCGGCGACCAGTACAACCAGCCGCTGGATCGACTCACTCGTGATACGTCTTGCAGATAGGGAGGGAGTCGCTGTACCTAATACAAACCAAGGCCCAAGGAAGCAGGGTAAGATAGCCGGTGGATACGTGCATGAGGTAGATCCTGGCGTCGAACCATGGGTCGTAGTACTCGACTTCAAGTCGATGTACCCGTCGATAATGATCTCGAACAACATCTGCTCAACGACCCTAGTCAGAGACGATAGTGAGGATAAATCACACAGTGTTTCTCCCACGACGAGCACTCGATACATCTCCAAGGAGGAGCGCTTGGGTTTGGTTCCGCAGCTTCTTGAGGGACTAATGGATAGTAGAGACATCCACAAGTCCGCGCTCGCGAAGGCCAATGAGGAGGGAGACAAGGACGAGGCATTCCTGCAGGACCAGTTGCAGTATGCTGTCAAGATTCTCATGAACTCGTTCTACGGTGTGTTCGCTTCGAACTTCTACCGTTTCACACATCCAAGCCTCGGTGCTAGCATCACCGAATGGGCTCGTTACAACATCAAATCGATAATCTCCAAGGTTGAGGATGAGGGGCACAAAGTGGTCTACTCAGACACTGACTCGATTTTTGTTCGAGCTCCGGTCGACAAGGCTTCTCCTAAGAACAGACCTTCCGGTACAGATGATCTCGAGAAATGGGACAAGGCGAAGAGCATGTCCATGGAATTCGGGGAATCGCTGGCGGAGAGATTCACCAAGGAAGGCGCCGAACTCGAGTTCGAGACCGCCCTCTCATCATTCTTCAGCCATGGGGCCAAGAAGCGCTACGTGGGCCGGGTCGTCTGGCCCAGGGAAGAGATGCTGATCAGGGGATACGAGGTCAGAAGGACCGACTCCTTCCAGATACTCTCAGACATTATGACTCAGATGTTCGAGATGATTCTTGATGGCAATACCATAGGCGCGGTAGATATGACCAAGTCAGTGATAGACAGAATCCGAGAGGGGGATGTGGAACCTGCACAACTGGTGATTAGCAGATCATGCAAGGGGAGATGGGACTCCAAGAAGAACGAATGGGACTTCGACAGTGTGTATGCAAACCCGGATGGCCTCCCCTATGTGCGAGCAGCGAAGCAGAGGATAGCAGCAGGTCTACAGTTCACCCCCGGGATGAAGGTAGGATACATCGTCACCAAGCCAGACAAGGGGGACAAGAAGCTGGGCGTCAGGGCATGGCTGGTTGACGAGATAGGGGGGGAACCACCTGATTATGATAGGGAATATTACGCCGGGCGGCTCGCAAAGTCTCTAGGACGAGTCACAGATGCTTTTGGATGGGACGAAAAGAACCTACTGAAGGGAACTAGGCAGGATTCTCTCGACAAGTGGTTTTAGATTTCTCACACATGCAGAGAGCCGTAGGATTGATTTCACTACACTATTGCCCAGACACCAGATGACACGCCGAGGTGACTTAGCATGCTTGATAGTAATAGTGTTCCTAGCCCCAATGCTATCTGGGTGTACCGACCTCTTAGGAAGCAACAGCCCCCCTACAGTTACAATGTCTGTGGACCCTAGTGGGACTGTAAAGGCCGATGAGTCAGTAACCTTCAGTGCAGCCGGCTCATCAGACCCCGATGGCGACTCGCTAACATTCGAGTGGGACTTCGGCGATGGAAATATTGGAACAGGACTGACGACAAGCCACATCTACGCTCAACCTGGAGAATATACAGCTGAACTGGCCGTAGGCGATGGAACTCATGAGGCCACAGCAAGCAAATCAATCACAGTAGTAGACTCATCCGCGAGGCAGCCAAAGGCTAAGATTACGTCCAGCAAGGACGATGACTGTGAGGGAGATGAGTCCTCGGCAAACGGTGATATGGTTATTGTATGGGTCTGCGAGGACGACAATGAAATTGGGGAGCGAGAGATCGAGATTTCAGAATCAGTGAATCTAGATGGGTCAGACTCCTGGGCTGGATGTGATCCTGAAGACTCTAGTTGTTACTCTGAGGAGTACCTCGTAGAATGGAATTGGGACCTGGATACACATGTTGACTCAGACGACGACGGAGTCACCGACAACGACGTGGATGCTAAGGGAGAGACATACACTTGGAATTCTCGGTCTGCAGGTGCGTGGGAAGTCAAGCTGACGGTCGTCGATAACAATGGATTTGAGGACAGTACCGAGTCTATGATTTATGTCAATTATAGGGGCGTATGGAATAACTTCGAAATAGACAGGGCACCACCAAACAATGGGCAAGGACAAGGGCAGCCAGTAATCATGACATGGGATTACCCCGTTTCATACGATCAAGAGTCTAAGGACAGAATCAGATATTTGCGGGCAAAGCTCTCATATCCGAAGGTAGACGAAGAACCTCCTAGGCCAGACCTCGACAATAGGCTTGATTTGTTCATCCACAATAGCACTGAAGAACATGTAGCAAACACTACAGGAATAGGTGATGAAAATAGGGATGCTGGTGACTGTGAAGGAGATGAGTATTGTGTTTGGATGGTTATAGGGGGCTCAACTGTTAGGGGATTCCTACCCGGTGAATGGACTCTCGATTTACAAAACGCAGAAACACACAATACAGAGGTCAATCAACTAGTGATAGAGCTTCAGTACCGATAGCTACAGAACCCTCGGAAACATGACATTAGTAGCTATCTGGGACCAGTATTCCGAAAACAGCGGGGAACGGTTCATATACGCCTCTTCGGTGGGCGGGCCTACATTAAAGGTGTAAACAATGGGTTCACAATGGGAAGACAAGAGCAAGCCACATCTGAATATCGTTTTCATAGGTCACGTCGACCACGGAAAGTCGACTACTGTAGGGAGACTGTTACTAGACAGCGGTCATATAGAAGCACACGTGATTGAGAAGTTCGAACTGGAAGCATCAGAGAGAGGGAAGGCCGGTTTCGGTTTCGCCTACGTGATGGACAATCTGAAGGAGGAGAGGGATCGAGGAATCACCATCGACGTCGCTCACAAGGAATTCTTCACTCCCAAGTACTACTTCACAGTCATCGACGCACCAGGTCACCGTGACTTCGTCAAGAACATGATCACAGGAACCAGTCAGGCAGATGCTGCGGTCCTGAACGTTGCCGCCAACGATGGCGTAAACGAGCAGACCAAGGAGCACGCATTCCTTGCTAAGGTACTGGGCGTCAAGGAAATTATCGTCAACATCAACAAGATGGATATCAGCGGAGTTGACTGGTCCCAGGACAAGTACAACAGCGCAGTCGAGGAAGTATCCAATTTACTGAAGATGGCAGGTTTCAACCCTGCAGACACCCCCTTCATTCCGTGCAGCGCTATAAATGGCGACAACGTCTTCAACAAGAGCGATAACACACCTTGGTACAACGGACCTACTCTGTTCGAGGCTATCGATGCTGTCCAGATGCCAGACAAGCCAACAGACAGGCCCCTCCGGGTACCTATCCAGGATGTCTACAAGATTAGTGGAATCGGAACCGTCCCAGTGGGCAAGGTCGAGACTGGTATTCTAGAGAGAGGAAAGACTGTCATATTCAACCCCAGTCAGAAGTCTGCAGAGGTGAAGGATATCGAGATGCACCACACAAGTCACGCCAAGGCAGAGCCAGGCGACAACGTCGGGTTCAACGTTCGTGGACTGGCTCAAACAGACATCCGAAGAGGAGACGTTGCTGGATACCAGAACAACGAGCCTGCATTCGTAAGGCACGACGAGCATTTCGTTGGACAGGTCCAGATTATGGGAAGCGTGAAGGCGATTGGCGCTGGCTACACACCGGTTTTCCACGCCCACACTGCACAGGTCGCATGCAAATTCGTGGAACTGCTTGAGAAGACTTCGAAGGGACAGAAGGAGGCAAACCCCGCATTCCTGAGCACGGGAGATGCCGCTCTGGTAAGGTTTCAACCTACCAAGCCAATGGCAATCGAGCAGATGGATACTTTCCCAGAACTTTCCCGCTTCGCAATCAGAGACATGGGCAAGACCGTTGCCGCTGGCGTCTGCATGAAGATTGAGAAGAAGTAATCAGACACTGGTGAAGTAAATGCCGGTTGTCACGACTATCAAGTTGACCGGCGACAACCATGAGGATGTAGACTTGGTCTGCCTGCAGATCAAGGCAATTTCAGATGAGACTGGTGTCAAGCTCAGAGGCCCCATCCCTCTACCAACTCGCAGACTAGTAGTTCCTTGCAGGAAGAGCCCTGACGGAGAGGGAGCGGAGACATGGGATCACTGGGAGATGAGAATTCACAAGCGACTATTGGAGCTAGTGACCAATACCGCAAAGGATGAGAAGTCCTTGAGGAAGGTCCTCAGGATACCTATTCCAGACTCAGTCACAATCGAACTATCTCTTCGAAACCTGAACTGAGCTAGTTGAGTGCCTCATCTCTAGCTAGGGAACCCATCGGGTCCCATGCTGGAAGAACGATAGGTTCGCCTTCTAGCCCATCAGTCATCTTGTCAGTCAGATAGTCTCTGGGTGCTGCAATCTCGAACATATGCTCGTCAAACCAGTTATCATTCATCGTGTAGAATCCCTTGACTCCACTCTCGTCCGATCCCCAAGAGTTCTCCACCCTCCATCTTCTCGGTTTGCCATCTACTACATCCACTCCTGTGAACAACATAGCATGAGTCATCATTGTCTGTCCGAATCTCAAACGATCTGCCTTTTCCATACCGAACTCTATCCCATACAAACCCTTGAGATCGTAAAGTTCAGCATCCCAGAGGCCCTTCTTTCGTGCCATATGCTTGCCAACATCGCAACCCATCCACACAGGAGTGCCATCCTCGAGAAGTCGCTGAGTTACTCCCTTCATCTCATCCGAGGGGACATTTAGGTATACGACGGGAGGACCACCAGCAACATTCTGTAGGAAATCAACGGTATATGTCTGATAGTATTCGTTTCTCGGGTCATTGACTATGCATACGTAGTTCTCCCAATCGACATCCACGTACTCATCGACGAATTCCAGCGGAGTCATCTCTCCTTTTCTGTGGAACTCGTTGTCCTTGTCTCGCCACTGCCAGTCGAACTTCTCAGGAGGTGTCCCTAAGTGGATGCACAGAACCTTCCATATTCCCTTCATCCTTGATTCCTTATGCTCCCTAGCCTCCTTCTCTGAGCCACCATTGTCCAATATTCCTCTTATCTCACTAGCAGTGGATCTCAAGATGTCCTTCAAAACCGTGTTCATCGATCTGGTGCTACTGCTACTGTGCGACTCTGGATATGCTGACATTGGAACTAGACCATGCTTCCTGATCAGATTCATTGCCATGTTCCATTGACCGCCATCCCCTATGGGATCGCTAAGTATGAAGTGAATGGTTCGATCGTCTACCGGTCGATCAGATGTCTCGAGAATCGCCTCTAGAAAGTGATTCGCCCTTTCCAACTTGTCCCAGAAGTGGATATGTGCTTGGCTAAACTCGAAATCCTTCACATTCATCTTCTTCATTGCACCCACTCTGAATAGATTCAATGTGGCGAATAGCCAACACCGACCACTCCTCTTCTGATTGGTGACGCTCCACTCATCCAATTTGGTGCTAAATGAGAAATCCATGTTCTGCACTAGGTCTCTCCGCAGTGTTAGTGTGGACAAGTCAGCGTTGCTGACAGCATTCTGAGCAACCTTTGCGGACGCATCAGCATCGAAAGCCTTCCTTAATTTCTTAATCTGTGTGTCAGTTACTCCCTTGGCCATCGTTCAATCCTCCATCCATGTGCGACGCTGGAGAGAGTTAGTAATTGCCCTGCTATATTGGAGCAGCCTCGGCGAGGCCAGCCGCGATGAGAATGTCAGCAACCAGGGAGGGGCAGGTCTCAATATCCCCCTCGGTGAGAACTACTTCGGTTCCATCTGCCATCAGAATTGGATCCTCGACATCCTTGAGGATCCGTATTCTGAGAAGTTCAGATACTTCCTCACTCGTCTGCTCATCGAGAGTTCTCGACTCGGAGGGTGATGCCGCGTGTTCTGGGAACTCATCCATCTTTCTGATTCGATCCTCCTCGTCGAAGTCAGGCTCTTCCCACTCCATCTCCTGCCTCTGTGGAGAAATCAGAGCAGGAACATCTTCAACCTCTTCACCAGAGAAATCCCTGAGAGTCTCACTAACCTCGTTCACCGCTGCCTTGGAGTCAGGCTCAGAAGAACCAAGCATGGAAGACCATGATGTGGAAATCTTGTACTTCTCAGCAAGATCCTTCACTCCATTGTAGAACACTCTCTCAGATGGATCGTGCCTGCTCCAATCGAGTCTCTGGAAACCAACTGATCCTCCATTAACTGTGTTTAGCAGATTCGATGCCACCGCGTGCCTTGTGAAAGAAGTAAGCCGAATCCTCGTCAGATCTCTGACGCAAGTTCGGGCAACCCCCAGCCTCCTGGAGAGCAATTGGGCCTTAGCTGTCATTCCCTCATCTCTGACGATCTCTGACAGCTCAGTTTCCATGCTTTGCAATAACTGGCCAACTGCATCCCAGAAGACCACCCCTTCGGCCATAGCAGTATCAATCGGAGTGTCGCTGCTCTTCTGCTTCCGAGTGATCTCGATTAGTGACTTATGAACTGCCTCTAACTCGTTTTTGGAAAGTCTACGAGAATCAGATTCGACTGCCATGAACACGACCTATCCAGCATCACACAGTGGAGATACATCAACAATTCCTTGCAATTTAACAAGACAAACCATCCGCGATAATAAAATCCAAGTCTTCTTTCGGTAAGGTGCAGGTGTACCCGAGTGGTCAAAGGGGGAGGGCTCAAGATCCTCTGCATAGCGCTTCGCAGGTTCGAATCCTGCCGCCTGCACCAACCGGCAACTATCCCAGTAGTGCCTTGAGAAGCTCTATTGAACCGCTTTTCCCCTTTTCTTCAGTAATGCAGTCGGCAGAGGATACAACATCTGGGAAGCGATCGCTCACTGCAACCGAGAAACCTACTAGGTCGAACATCGGAAGGTCATTGGGGGCATCTCCACATGCAATCACCCTAGTTGGGTCAACCCCCCTCTGCTGCAAAGCCATTCTCAGACCGAGAGACTTGTCCAATCCCGGACTGGCGATATGAACCGCAAATCCGGTTGAAACCACTTCGAGATCAGACCACTCACTCTCTGCAATGAGTTCCTTCATCAAATCAAATGATTCAGTCTCACTCAGACACCACTCAGTCTCCCTCCATCTGTTCGACTCTATTCCTCGAGGGTCCAAACCTTCGATTTTAGTTGCTAACCACTCCGCTGCATCCTTCGCTCTGGAACCATCAGAAAGTGACTGAATAGCATGGCCCTCTATGCTATCCCAGACCATCCCACCATTCTCTGCGACAATGAAACCAGAAGCACCGATTGCTTGCATTATTGGAGTAACGTTAGGCAGAGTCCTCCCGGAAGCCAGAGAAACAGTCATCACCTCTCTGTCAACTCTTCTTGTTAGACTTACCAGCTCGTCATGAAAACCATCTCTATCAAGCAGAGTTCCATCAACATCGAAAACAATCATGTCCCAATCTCCAGGATTGGGTACCTCGACCATGCTTGTCGGAATTGTCAAACGTTCATGATTCCACCGACAGGACAACATCATGTTCAAGCGATACCGAATTCTGGAACAATCGTGTCAGAGGACTCGGAAGATTTCCTGATTCTCGATGAAGAGGAAAATGAGGGATCTTCGGTCGAGAAACCAAGGAGCAAGATTTCACTTCCCAAGATCTCAATTCCAAGACGATCTACTCTTAGAAAAACCCCAAAAGATGTAACAGAAAGACCAAATCAAACTGAGGAAAATGGATTTGCAATTTCCTTCGAGGGAACTTATCATTTTGATTGGGGGATCAGGGGCATGGACTGTCCAGACTGTGCAATGAAGGCAACTAGAGCAGTAAAACGCCTTCCCGGGGTAGAGTCATGCAGAATTTCTGTTTCCGATGGAACAGTAGAGATTTCTCAGGACATCTCAAGTGGATCAATTTCACGGGCTTCCTCAGTTCTTTCCAGCCTAGGGTATGAGCCTGACGTGGAATGGTTCAGAGCTGTTGGTAGTTCAACAGAGGCTCGCTGCTCAGAACTAGGAGTTGACGAAAACGGACTCAAAAACTGGATTCTAAATGTCCCTGGAGTTCTGGATACTAGGATGGATATGAACAGAATCGATGTTCAGAGAGTCCGCATCATCGATTCCGAACTCAGTCAAGTCTCAGAGCAGAAATTGTCAGAGATTCTTGGCCAAGGGCATAGGCTTGAGCCAACCCGCGAGTCTGGTTTCAGGAAGGATCAACTCCAACTATTATCTTCGATATTATCGATACCCTTGATTTTCTTGGTCTCGTTTTCGGAGAAATCAGATTTTTTCCCAGAAGCAGTCCCTTGGATTCTTGCTTTAGGTGGAATATTTTTCGCAGGACAACATCTCTTCTTAGAGGCAATAGCCAGCCTCAAGAACCGAGTCGTAGGTTTTCAGGTTTTGATTTCACTAGCTATCTTCGGTGCATTAGCACTGGGTGAGTTGGTTGAGGCACTTATGGTCGTGGCATTGGTTGCATTTGCTTCCCATCTTGAAAACAGAGCACTGATCAAGGCCAGGGAGTCAATGCAGGGAGGTCTGGATAGACTCCCCAGAAGGGCACGAATAGTCTCCAATGATGTTCTGAAGAAGAAAAGTGGTGAGAGGACCCTGATGGTAATCCAACCCTCTACTCAAGATTCTGCAAATATCCATTGTGCCGATGACGACTTAGTTCCTGTGGAGGCTTTGGAAGTGGGAGAATTAGTAGAGGTGAGATCAGGCGAGACGATCCCAGTTGATGGACTGATAGTCGAAGGTGAGGGGGCGATTGACAGGGCCCCGCTAACTGGAGAACCAATCCCAATCCCTGTGAAGAAGGGAGACAGGGTTGAGGCAGGGCTGCTCCTAGTAAGAGGACCCCTAGTAATTGAGTCGGAGGCCGTTGGCCAGGGAACCCGTCTTTCCAGTCTCATTGATCTTGTTAGGCACTACAAGGACCAGCCTACTAGGACTCAGAGCACAATAGAGAGATTTACCCTTATCTGGACCCCACTAGTGATCTTCGCAGCTCCAGTAGTTGGATTCCTGAGCTATCCCGGATCGACTGAACAGGCCATACTCACCACACTCTTGCTGTGGGTCGTTTCTTGCCCTTGCTCTCTTCTACTAGCATCCCCGGTGCCTCATGCAGCAGCCCTTACGACGGCTTCCTCATTCGGATTAATTGCCAGGGGTGGGGACGTCTTGGAATCTGCAGCAGATGTTCAGTTGGCACTCTTGGATAAGACTGGGACCTTAACAACCGGAAATCCAACAATCTCCAATCTATTTGTTGTAGACGGAGAAGATGAGGAGAAGGCACTGAGAATAGCCGCCGGCCTAGAGTCCCGATCAAACCACCCTTATGCAAGAACAATTCTAGAAGAGACCGCTAAGCGTTCTCTGGAACCCATCAGAGTCAGTGGGATAAAAGATGGGGCAGCCGGGGTATCGGGGCAGTTAGATGGAAAAAAGGCCATTCTAGGAAGAGCCGATTGGCTTGCTTCAGAGGGAGTCAGCATTCCCACCTCAATAGAAAAGGCACTAGCAGAATCAAGAGAAGCAGGAAGGGGAGCTAGCCTGTTGTCAGTAGCCAATTCGGCAATAGCACTCATCGGTTTCGCTCACGATGATGCTAGATACGGAGTTATTGAAGCGATTAGCGAACTTAACACTCACGGTGTCAAGGTAGAGATTCTGAGCGGAGATGAGCAATCCAGTGTCGAGGCCTTTGCTAGGTCGATTGGCATCGACCCAACGATGTGTAAGGGAGGAGTCGATCCAGAGGAGAAGGCAGCATACGTCACTAAGAAATCATCTGAGGGGAGGACAATGATGGCAGGAGACGGTTTCAACGATGCCGGAGCTCTAGCTGCTGCTGACATCGGCGTCGCCGTGGGAAGCGGGGATCAGGTGAACCTGGATGCCGCAGATGTATTAATTCCAGGCGAAGATCCCCGTGCACTTTCTCGAATGATAGGCCTTGCCAAGCAAACTAGGAGGGTTGTATACGTAAATATTGCAATCTCAGTAGTGGTTACCACACTATTGGTTTTTGCAGTATTGATGGGTTTCAAGATTAATCTTGCTGCAGGAATAGCTCTTCATGAGGCCAGTGTCCTGATTATCATTCTGAATGGCATGTGGGTTTCAGGAACAGGTACCCAGAGACTTTCAACTATTGTTGATTTAGGACGTGATCTCATTCAAGATGTCAAGGATATCTGGTCCATTCTGACGAACAATAACTCTGAGGACAAATCGGCGACCGCTTGATTAAGTGGTCGTATTTCCCAATAACATGGCACCTCCCGATGTCGAGTCCAAGGTCGCACCCCCTTTGGTCAACTGCGCACAGTGCGACGGGATGCTCCCCCAGGGTCTGGGAGAAATCGAGTGCTCACTTTGTGGAGCTTTGTGCCGGGTGTCTCATCAACCAACTGTGACTGCTCTCAAGGAGGAGAAGGTCCAGTGTCCACATTGTATGACAGCAGTTGAATCCGGTACGGAAAAGAGACCAGTAGACCTGTCCTGTGGAGCCTGCTCGGGAATCTTCACACTAACTAGAAAGATAGTCAAGGTGGAAGTTCAATGCCCATCATGCGAGGCAAATCTGAGGATTAGACCTAGACCCGGGAAGAGAGAACTGTCGTGCCCTGGGTGCCAGAATGCGTTCTTCGTCACATTCTAATCCTGAGAATACATTAGGCACAAGAAACAGGCTTTAGTCATCAGTTTCAACCCTCTTGTCTCAAATACCCCGAAAAGGACCCAGAATCGGGGATGGGTACGTGAGTGAGAGCAAGCCGGCAGACTCGAGTGAGTCAGAGGGGTTGGACGAACTAGATGCTTTGAGGGCAGAACACGCATTATCTTCCACGACAATGGGGGCTGCAGCAAGAGCCCGAGAAAGACTCGACGAAGAGTCAACACTACGTTCCGGAATTAGGAGAGAGCGCAGAATGCGTATTTCTGAAATGACTGAGAGAGTATCAGGTATGCAAGGTGCAATGAGGAAGGCCAACGAGATACTCTTTGAAGAGCAACTTCAGCAGATAGAGGCTGACCTCAGAGACGAGCTTGAAGATGAACTTGAGAGATTGGAGAAGGAGGCATTAGAGAGGGAGGAAAGGCTTCTCCGCGAGGAAATGCTACATCGACTTAGAAGAGAGGAGAACAGACTTCGAGATCAACTAGAATTGGAGAGAGATCGAAGGATTGAGGCGCACACATCCAGAATTAGAGACCGTCTCAGAGAGGAAATGGAAGTCGAGTTCTCACGGAGAAAAGCATTCCTCGGGGAGAGACTAGAGCTAGAGGCGAACCAAGGAATGGAGAGAATGGAACGCAGGGTTGAGATGGATCTACGAGAAGCAATGGAGTCTGAGGTTCATCGGAAGGCAGAGGCATTTCGACTAGAACAGGAAATAAAAATGAGAGACAGCATTGCGAAGAAGAGGCGGAAGCATGAGTCTAAGATGGAGAAGCAGCTTGAGAGCGAGAGAGAATCACTTGAGAAAGAAATGAAGTCCGATATCAATATCAGGACCAAGGCACTACAGGAAGAGTCCGAAAGAGCTGCCCTTGGAGAGTTAGATCGGAGGTTTAGGACAGAGAAGGAGAGCATGGAGGCAGCTCTCGGCCTTAGAAGACAAGAACTGGCACTAGAGAGTGAGGTTGAGATGGAGCAGAGGGTAGCAGATTTCGTCAAGGAGAGGGAATCAGAGATGATGTCAAATCTCGAGAAGCAGCTTTCAAAGAGAGGAAACCTATCAAAGAAGGACATCAAGGAGATGCTCAAGACACTAGAATCTGAAATCCGCGTTAAGATGGAAACCGCTCTTCTTTATGCAAGACATAGTGTGATGGAACAGTTTAACTCTTAGTGAACCTATGAGTCAGTTATCGCCTTTATTCTCTCATCTGCTTCCTTGGCAAACTTCCAGTATGACTGGCTAGCCGGATTTGATTTGGTTGGTTTTTGTGCAATAACAATCGGGGCACCTTCCAGGGGTGACTCTGCGATTGCTACGGATCTGGGAATCTGCGATTCAAACACTCTGTCACCGAAGTGCTTCCGGGCATGCGCCGTAACTGTTTCGCATAACTTGCTCCTAGTCTGAACCATGGTCATCAGAATGCCCAAAAGCCCCAGTCTAGGATTTACTGATTTCTGCACCTCTCTGATTGCAGAGATTAGTTGACTCATCCCTTCCAGGGCATAGAACTCGGCTTGTATTGGAATTAGGATACAATCTGCTGCACATAGAGAATTCACAGTAAGAAGACCAAGAGATGCGGGTGTGTCAATAATGATTACATCGAAGTGATCCATTGCCTCATTGAGGGTAAGTTTGAGCCTATTCTCTCTGCCAACTCTTGTCGCTAGGTCCACTTCAATCCCCGACAGATCCAGATCCGCTGGAAGAATCCATAGATTTCGAATCCCAATGTGCTTGGGAGGTCCGCGAGTCTTCTCAGGATTATTTTTCTTCCATGCAGCCCTCATTGATTTTGAGAGAATATCCGGCCCAAGCGTGCAGTCCTCTAGTTTGAGAGAGTCATCACCCACCTCTCGGGCGAATAACTCGTTCATTGTAGGGCCAACACTCCTCTTGTCAACACCAAATGTCGTTGCTACGTTTCCCTTGGGATCCATATCAACTAGCAGGACCTTTCTGCTACGAATTTTGTAATCTTCACTCCCCAATGCTAGAGAAGAGGCCAGATTGACTGCAGTAGTTGTTCTCGAACATCCGCCTTTGTGATTCACACATGCTATCACTACGGCCATGTAGGTGAGTAAGGCATCCGGTTAATTGGGATTCCCGATTACTGTATTACTGGGACGTTAACTTCACCAAGGATCTTATTCACGATCCTCCTTCCAGTTACTCCTCTAATCTTGGACTCCGGCTTGAGGACAATTCTGTGACTAACCACATCCAGAGCGACTCCCTTAACGTCGTCAGGAATAACGTAGTTTCTTCCATCAATTGCAGCAGATGCTCTTGATGCCTTGAACAGGCCTTGACTTGCCCTTGGAGAGGCACCTGCTTCTATTCTTGGATCTGCCCGGGTCCTCTGGACAACTTGAACGATATATCCCAGAATGGCTGGATCGATGTGAACAGTCTCGAGAGCCTTCTGCATCGCCACAACCTTTCGAGGTTCCACAACCTGCTCCACGTCGTAGCTGTCCTTTCCACGCAGTTTCCTTCGTTGCAATATCGCCTTCTCTTCGTCCATCGAAGGATATCCCATACTCATCTTCATGAGGAATCTATCCATCTGAGCCTCAGGAAGGGGATAGGTTCCTTCCTGCTCAATTGGGTTCTGTGTAGCCATTGTGACGAATGGGGCTGGAAGTTTGTGAGTGATCCCCTCAATCGTCACTTGCTTCTCTTCCATAGCTTCGAGAAGAGCAGCTTGAGTCTTTGGTGGAGCTCTGTTAATCTCGTCAGCTAGGAGGATGTTGGTAAAAAGAGGCCCGAATCTTGGCTTGAAATCTCCTGTTTTCTGGTCGTACATGTAAGTCCCTATGATATCCGCGGGAAGGAGATCGGGAGTGAACTGGACTCTCTTGAACTTGCATCCTAGTGCTTGGGCGAAAGTATTCGCCATCAGAGTCTTAGCTAGACCGGGGTTGTCTTCAATCAGAATGTTCCCATTCGATAGGACTCCTATGGTAACCTTGCGTATGTTTTCCGGTTTCCCGATAATGACCTTGGCAACCTCGCTCATAAGGTTGTTAGCATGCCCAGAGACTGATCTAATGAGATCCATTGAACTAGATCCACCACCTTGAGCAATCGTCACACTGAACACCCTTGCTCCTAGGTCGATTCCATGACTACTTGAGTGTTAGGTGCCTTTGAACATCCCATGCTCTAGTCTCATCTACCCCAGAAGTGATCATCCTTCCTGTGTAGAGCCAGAAGCTCCTCGTAGACTTCTTTTTCCACAGAGGTCATTTCCATCTTCCTAAGTTTCCTAGCATGTGATTCTGGAATATCCACCAGGAGGACGTCGCCCTCGTCCATTTGCCTTCCCACTGTAACCCCCTCAACTGATATCGCTACCTCAGCACCCTGCTTTGCCTCCTTGAGGCTCTCTTGTCCCGATTTGATGGACTTAATTCGACCTACTTTCACTCCATCTTTGAGAAGACCTTGGCCGATGTGGATTCTACCTGCGAGAACTCTTACTCCAACAACAGCCGGTTTTGAGATTCTGAATGTATGATCTGGAAGGAGTATAATCCTTCCAGGATAGACCACCAATTCTCTCCTCTCCTCTTCAAGTTCTGATTTCCTGGCTTCCACCCATTCTTCACGTTCCTCCAGAATCCTGTAGATTATGTCGGAGCCAATGTGCTTGACTCCGGTTTCCGAAACTTCTACTTCTTCCTCAGCCTCTTCAAGAATTTCCGTGCTGAATGCCATTATCAATCGATTTAGAGGGTCTGAAGACGATTCAGCACTACGAACGTCTCTGCGACTCACCTTTCCTATCGAAGCCTCTCTGATTGACACCCCTATCTCCTTGAGCTCCTTTGCCAGAGCCTCGAGGCCACCAACTGTATCGGATTTGATGCAGACACCTTCTTCGCCGAGTTCTATCGAGAGGTTTGCCTCTTCCTTTGCTGCTGCCATTGCTATTTCTTTCTCTTCATCGGAGCAGACTACTCGAAGCGTCGTCCCCACTAGCACACCCTCCAGAGATGGTGCGCTAATCTTGACTCCAGCAGCTGCATAGGCAGTTTCGGTGTTATCCCACCTGTCGCCGGCATCTCTCATCTCACTCATTCCTCTTGGGGAGAAGAGCCCCTTCACATGGGTGCTAACTCCTCCCTTATCACTGACCAGTACAATCTCGTCTCCCTTTCGAATGGAACCCCTATGCAGAATCAGGTCTAGGGTTTTCCCAAGCCCCCTCTCCTCCTTCATCTCCAGAACCGTCGCTTCTCCAGAACCGTCAACATCTGTCAAGCGGTCCGATAGATATCGTTCTGCAAGACCTATTACAACTGCTAGTAGATCTTGGATCCCTTCTCCCTTCCTTGCAGATACTGGAACCATTGCAATCTCCTTGGTGAAATCCTTTATTCGTTCATACCTCTCGAGATTGAAGCCCTCTTCGGCAAACTGCCCTACAAGTTTCCAATAGCGCTGATCGAACAGATCAAGTGACTCCTTGGACTGATCTCGCATAGAGATGGTCATTGATCTGCCTTCTTGACACTGCCATCCATGAATCCTGTCTACCTTGTTTGCAGCAACGACGAATGGAGTCTTCGATTGCTTCAGGATTCTCAGTGACTCCCTTGTTTGAGGTCTGCAACCCTCCATTACATCCACAATTAGGATTGCAATATCAGCCAGCGAGCCTCCTCGAGCACGAAGAGAGGAGAATGAGTGATGTCCCGGAGTATCTATGAAAAGGAGACCGGGGGAGTCGAATGTTTTACCTCCCAATAGTGAGGCACACAAATCATTCAGGATTTCCGATGGAACCTCAGTAGCTCCGATATGCTGAGTGATGCCGCCTGCTTCTCTATCCATCACCGAGGAACGACTCTGTTCACCTAGAGATCTTACGTGATCCAGGAGAGAGGTCTTGCCATGATCGACATGACCCAAGACAGCGACAATGGGTTGCCTGCGTCCTGACATTCCACCCACCTCATGCTCCTTCCCCTGCTTAATTGATTTCTCACTCGTAGATGTGCGGCTCCACGTCACGGGTCCAATCGACCAACCCCTCAGGGAACCATAACCCCAGCTCAAAGGAGGCTGTATCCTCGCCATCAGAGCCGTGGATCACATTGTGTCCGATGTCCATTGCGAAGTCCCCTCTGATAGTTCCGGGGGAGGCTGTGCGACCGTCGGTCGGCCCGATAAGGTTGCGAGCAACGCTAATTGCATCGATTCCGGTCCATGCCATTGCGACGACTGGTCCGGATGTGATGAACTCGATGAGTCCTTCGTAGAAGGGGCGTTCGTTGTGAACCTCATAGTGAGCCTCTGCTAGTTCTAGAGGCGGAGTCAGCTGCCTTAGACCAACAAGTCGTAGACCCTTGGTCTCGAATCTACCGATTATGCTAGCCACTAGTCCTCTCTGTACACCGTCAGGTTTGATCATCACGAATGTCGTCTGCATGTCTCCCATGTCCCGGCCGAAACACACTCCCTATTTCAACGAAGTCACCGGAGCAAATCCTTGATGAGCCTAGTACCATTACGATAGAACATGAAAAAGATCACTCCATTGCTATTGTCGGTTTGTTTGCTACTTCCAGGCTGTTTGGATAGTGTAAGCGATACAGTCAACCCCGAGAGGGAACTATTTGATGACAATACATTCGTAAATGAGGATCAGCATATCAAGCTGACATGGTCTGTTGATTCTGTAGCGACTATTCGAATGGAGTTTGACAAGCAAGAAGGCCCAAACCTAGATTTCTACACTATGACCGAGATAAATTACGAGAAGTACGAGCAATGTGCCGAAGGGGAGGACGAGAGCTTCGTTTATTTCGCTGATTTGAGCGATCCAAACTCCGGTGGGGCCAGCCTGCAGGCAGATGTCGATGCTGGAACCTATGTGACGGTAATTGACAACACCGACTGTGGGGAGGCCCAGCCTCCTGATCAGAGCGGGTTGCTATCAAATGACGACAACGATAGGGCTAGGGTAGATTACAGGATTACAGCCCAGTAATTACTCACTTGATTCCGCCCTTCTCATAGCGACGAGTCCACTTCAGCCGCCTAGCGTTCCTCTTCAGCTTGAGCATATTCTTGCGGGACTTGCTGTCCTTGAACCAGTAGACAGAACCGTCCCTCTTGATGAACATCATACCTGTTCCGGGCTCAATCTCCTCATTTGTGAAACTGCAAATCCTCTGCTCTGGCATCATAATCACCTGGAACCTATCTTTCTGGCCTCTCTACCCGTGTCTCTGAGCATTAGGATGTCTCCACTCTCTCCAGACACCGGATCAGGGCCCCTTACCGGCCCTAGTACGTTCCTTGTGATGATGCGTCCAACGTCTCGCGGGTTGTTTGAGTCTAGAACTCTGACCTTGACCTGCATTGCCTCGCCAGTAAGACCAGTTCTGCCGACTATCTCGACGACCTCAGCAGGCCATGCTTCGGTTGCCATATCTCAAACCTCCAAATCATGACGAAAGGGTCTCGAAGTGCGACTTGACCTCGTTGAATCGATCCATTCCCTCTTTCTCGACCTGCATTACCGCAATGGCGGCAGTCCTAGTTCCAGTGCTCATTCCAGCAGCCTCGGCAAGGTAAGCCTGATCCTCAACGTAGATGAATGGGATTTCCTTCTCCTTGCAAATCATCGGTATATGTGCCAGAAGCTCACCCGGATTTACGTTCTCAGCCATCACGACCATCTGCGCAGTACCCCTCTCTGCTGACTTGGTGACCTCATTGGCCCCCTTCTTTAGTCTGCCTTTGCCATCCTTGCCTAGGCTCTTGACCATCTCGTAAACTTGCTCTTGTACGTCTTGGGGTGTTTCGAAAACAATATGGACACTCATTGGAACAACTCTTCGTGTTAGTAAGCCGCCGCACGGCATGACCGATATAAACGCAGCGTATTACCTCCAGTCAGTCGTTATCTGTGCCTTGACCAATGAGTCTGCTCAACCCTCTAGCTAATGCTGGTGCTGCGGACACATTAGCCCTTGGATTTGGTAGGGAGTCAGTGGTATATACTCCATCCACGTGTTTTGCCAGTCGGGATAACGCTCCACCCGTAAATAGGCCATGCGTGCATGCTGCGTGGACTTCTTTCGCCCCCTGCCTTCTTAGTGCATCACTAGCCCTGCAGATCGTACCACCCGTGCTAATCATGTCATCAACAATTGCTACTACCTTACCAGAGACATTCAGATCTTTTGGGGTGTGCTCTATTGTATGCGCATCAATCCTAGTCTTTTCTAGATAAGAAAAGTCGCATCCAATCAGGCCTGCAACCTCGGTAGCTCTGGAAATTGCACCCTTGTCAGGACTAAGTATGAAGTCAGGAGAGACTGCAGAACGCAGTCTCTCCGCTATCTCCGGCATCGAGCTTACGTATTCAATTGGCACATCCATTCCCTCTAGTACTTCAGGAGCATGCAGGTCCAGTATTGCAATCCCATCACAATATTTCGATAAAACCTCTGCGACTAATTTTGCCGAAATAGATTCTCCTACTGAGAACCTTTTGTCCTGCCGAGCATAACCATAGTACGGTATCGCTAAGAAAACACCTGGACCAACATCCTCGGCATCTTTCCCCCATTCCCCCTTCAAGCTAGATAGATCACCCCTCCTGACGTCTCTTATTGCTCCAAGGAGTAGCAGAGTTTGCATAATCCCTGAATCTGGGAAGGTATTGGATACCAGAACTACTGCCTCCGATCTGACAGATTCTATTGATTCTGGAGGAATTCTGACGTAGACCTCTCCATCGGGAAATCTTCTATTTTCTAATCCAACGTGCTCCATGTTAAGGATGGGGGCTAGGTTCTCTGCTATCTCAGCGCCTGAGGCCCCGCTCAGAACAGGCATTTGAAGACAGGGAAAGGCGACCCCTTCATGATGCTTCTTATCGATTCAAAATTCAGAGAATCATGAATATTGGTGGGCACGACAGGATTTGAACCTGTGACCTCCCGGTTATCAGCCGGGTGCTCCAGCCAAACTAAGCTACGCGCCCTTGAGCATCACCGGCACATGTGATTGTGATTTGAAGGCTACTCAAGGATTCACTCACTCTTCTTCGAAACTTTCGTCATTTAATTTCAAGAAACTGGGAAGGGTTACTAATCTGGAGAAGGTGCACTTCAGAATGACTTCATCAAGCCTGGAAGTTGTCTTGGCCAGTTGCCCACAGGGGACGACTATTGTCTCAGGTAGACTATGTCTGGCTCTGACCATGAAATGGGGTTTCACTAGAAGACCCTTGTACGTGCGCTTGATTTTGATGAGTTCTACAACATTGCCTATGTCCATGCCATCATTATCCAGTACCGCCCTGTCCAGCAACTCATCCGGTGCATAGAGATCTTCTTGGATTCGTACAGTGTTCCTCCACCTTCGTTGCAATTCCCTCATAGACTTCGAAAGTTTGATTCCACCATCGGGTCTAATGCTGTGAACTAGTTCTTTTGCCAAGGGAGCAAGATCTGCTGGTTTTCTCATGAATTCACTAGCTACTTCATCCTCCACCTTGATCCTCAGCGACTTCACGAATTCGTCTCGGGGGTGGAATCTCTCACCAACCACCACTCCTACGTGCTTTTCTCCAACGTAAACATCTCTATGTATCATTTCCTGTATTTCGTAGTCATCTACCATTTTTCTCCCTCAGGGAGGAGTGCATCCCCCATGCTTCTCCTGAGCTCCAGACACTGGAGTGGCACTTATATTCTTCGTTAATCAAGACTGATAATTCAATTGAAATTTTTTAGTAATAGTGAATTATTCAATTGGAAAATTGATTTTAGTTTAATTTTATTAATGATTATCAGAAATCCACGTTTTCACTATCCGATACTATCTTGAACATTCTACAAATCATTCCCGGAGAATGTTGATGTGTGCCCCCCGACTCCATTGTTTAATGGTCGACCACCTCGCTACTCTAACTGATATTCGCTCAAGAACTGGTCAAGCTCAGACTAACGGGCTCAATGACTCGATAATCTCCGATTTCCTTGAGACCGATCCATCTCTGAGCCGAGCCATAGAGGAGGCTTCAGGAAATTTCCAGAGCCTCATCAATGACATGGGGGATGAATTATTTTCTATGAAAGAGAGTGATTTAGGGGCTCATCTACAAACAGATTATGTCAATTTCTACTCTGCCGCTACAGTAAATCCGTACGTTGCAATCGCTGCTCGAGGACCCTGGATTATTACCTCTCATGGAGCAGTTCTGCATGATAACGGAGGATATGGGATGCTTGGAATGGGTCATGGCCCGGATGATGTCATTCTGTCAATGCAGCAGAACTGGGTTATGGCAAATGTCATGACGCCTTCTTTCAGTCAGAAGAGATTCTCGGACCGTCTCAGGAAAGAAGTAGGACATAAGAGAGGGAGTTGCCCATTCTTCAGATTTGTCTGTTTGAATAGTGGCTCAGAATCGGTAACAATCTCGATTCGTATTGCTGATGCTAATACTCTTAAAATTACTGGAAAGGGCGGAAAACATGAGGGGAAACCAACTAAGATGCTAGCCCTAGTAGATGCATTTCACGGAAGAACACACAGGCCAGCTCAGATTTCAGACTCATGCAGTGACAAGTACGAGGAGAATCTGGCATCATTCCGAGAAAGAGATAATGTTATCTTCGTCCCTAACAATGATCTAGAATCACTTAGCGCTGCCTTCGACCGTGCAGAGAGAGAAGGATTCTTCATCGAATTGATGGCAATGGAACCAGTGATGGGAGAAGGAAATCCTGGACTTTGTGTAACTAGGGGGTTCTATGACTTGGCCAGATCTCTTTGCTCCCAGCACGGAAGCATGCTAATCGTGGACTCAATCCAAGCCGGCCTAAGGGGGCAAGGATGCTTGAGTATCGTTGACTATGATGGATTTGAGGACTGTTTGGTTCCAGATATGGAGACTTGGTCAAAGGCTCTAAACGCCGGTCAATACCCTCTTTCAGTAGTAGGTCTCTCCGAGAGAGCTGCCGAACTATATGTTGTGGGCATATATGGTAATACTATGACAACAAATCCAAGAGCCTTGGAAACTGCAGTTGCAGTTCTTGATCGAGTTACTCCCGAATTGAGACAGAATATCAAGGACAGGGGTGTGGAATTCGTCTCTAAATTGAGAGATCTCGCCGATGAGATTCCTGACACGATTACTGAGGTTATAGGTACTGGGCTCCTTCTCAGTGCCGAATTAAATCCCGAGAAACTTCCAGTAGTGGGTTTTGGATGCGTTGAGGAATGGTGTAGGAATAACGGTCTTGGTGTCATCCACGGGGGACAGAATGCTCTGAGATTCACACCTCACTTTGCAATTACTACCGAGGAAATAGATATGATACTGGGAATTCTCAGGGAAGCATTCCTAACTTTCACCTCGAAGACTATCGAGGCCAACTAAACAGATGCGTTGCCATGCTCAAAAGTGTGCATGTTTCAGGACCTTTAGACGGTCTCAGAGAAGCTCTGGAGGAAAGGCTTCAACGAGCTGGAGCATCAATTGTAGACCAGGTAGAAAAAGCAGACGTAACGATTCAGATTGATGGCCAAGAGAACTGTGACATCGCAATCATCCCTCATGGTTCAAGATTCTCAAACTCAGGAATCGTAATCGAACTGTCTGATGTCATAATCCCAAATGGTGGTAGAAAATGGGGTAATGGAATAATGATTGATTGGATTGAGCAGATAATGAGTGGAAAGCAACCAGCTCAAGAATCCAATATTAGATTCTGGATCAACGTTAGGGATGTAGTTGACGCAATATCTACTATTTGTCTGAATGAGAAAGAAAACATACCCGACGGAAATTATAGAATGTGCGGCAGAAGATCATGGGAGATGGAGGATGTCGCAGACGAAATCAGAGTACTCTGGGAACGCTACAATAATGCAATCAATCATTCTCACACCGTTGAATCATTATCCGAAGTCCCTAGTCCAGTAAGGGGGATTCATTCTGAAATTGCAGAAAAACCCGACTTGAGTAATCTCCACGAGGTTTTGATCAAAATAAGGGGAGATGGATGGCACCCATTGGTTCCAATGCGAGTCTCTCTGATGGAAATGATTGCCAGCGCAAAATAACTCAACGAGAATTCTTATCGCTCTGTACCTTCACTCTAACGTCTTGAGCAAGACCTTTGCATGTTTGCATCACCTTTCGAATTCGGGTTCCTGCTGCATTATTCCCGGAGTCATGCTTCTCAGCATCACCGAGAACCTCCGCCAACTCATTAATCATGTCCTGAATCATTTCTCTTACTGACATAGCATTCTACGGAAAATACAGATTAATAGCCGTTTCTCCGGCACACTTCTCATTTATTTCCAAATAGATCCGAACCGAGAAGAGGCAGAATAAGACTTGCCTCACCCTCAACTACAATCTGGTCTGCCTCAGGTCTTATCTTGCCCCAAGAAATAGCCTCCTTGAGTCTAGCTCCCGATAGGGAACCATCAAACTCAGATGCAGTCGTAATCGAAACCGCCGAATCCATCCCCGACTCCTCTCTAAATTGATTCCACCAAATTACGTGATGCTTCGAGATTCCCCCTCCTATCATCAGTCCATGACTCTCGTTTGCCGTCCATATCATGTCGGATAGGATTTGTTCATCCGCCAGAACGTCTACCATGAAATCCGGGCTTCTTTGTCTGTGCATGAACAATTGTGATCCTATTGAACCGTCAGTCAGACCCGGGATGACCATGGGGATTCTGTTCTTTGCAACCCAGTGGAGTAAGGAACTCTCGTCATCGATCCTGTCCCCAATTGCCCAGCAAAGCTCCACTGAACCAAAACCTCTCCATGGATTGCTATTATTTTGGTTCTTCCTCTCGTCCTCAATCTCACTTAGCCAAGGTAGCAAGACCCTCTCCAATATCTCACCATAGCATTCGTTAGGGATTACAACATTGCCAAGTCTGTTCAGTCCTTCCTTTCCCAATGCGATGTCGTCTAGGCTGAAATCACCATGGAAATAGTCCCTGTACGTCCTTGCGATGTCATGGTCGAGTGTTCCACAGGTGGTAATTACAACATTGTATGCCTTTCTCTTCAAGGCCTCAACGAAAAATCCCCTAGTTCCAGTAGCACACAAGCAAGCGGGGAAGGAAAGCCAGTTGAGGAATCCTTCATCACCAGACTGAGAAATAGCATTCCTAAGGATATCTCTGGCACGAGCCAATTTCGTTGCGGTGAAACCACCAGCCATGCCCATCTGGTCAATCAGTGAGCGAACGTCTGAGACGCTCGAGAAGTCATAGTCTTCGACTGGGACGTCGAAATCGTCCCGCGAGTAGCCGTCCATGGGATTCGCACTGGACACTGGGCTTCAATTGGTCGCATTCTGAAGCCTGAAAATCCTGTCCCTAAGGCTAGCAGCTCTCTCGAAGTCAAGCCTATCCGCAGCTTGCCGCATCTCCATTTCGAGCCTAGAAATTAGGTCTGTAGATTCTCTATGCTCCTCTTGGCCTCCCCCCAGGTCTCCGACCCATTCCGGTTGACTGACATTATCAAGAACAGAATCGGATGTGTTCCACATGCCGGCGCCTAGACCGAACTTCTTCGCCAGACCTTCCAGCCCCTTCTTTCCCGGAGGCTTGGCTACCATCCTCCGTCCACCACCACTTCCTGTGCCAGCCACTCTTGAAAACAAATCTTCTATTTCGGTCCCCATCACAGGGAGTGCCTTCTGGATGGTCTTCGGGACGATTCCATTCTCTTCGTTGTGTTTTCCCTGCAGAACCCTTCTTTTGACAGTCTGGTTGATCGCTGCCTCCATGGCCGGAGAGATTGAGTCTGCATACAGGATGACCGAGCCGTTTTCGTTACGTGATGCCCTACCTATGGTCTGAAGCAGCGATCGCTCATTTCTGAGGAAACCTTGCTTGTCAGCATCGAAGATCGCAACCAACGAGACCTCTGGTATATCGAGACCCTCTCTCAACAAATTAATTCCTACAATTACGTCAATGATACCTAGTCTTAGGGCCTTGATAATCTCTGTACGATCTAGGGTGTCAATCTCGCTGTGTAGGTAGTGGGCTTTGACTCCCATCTTTTCCAAATACTCTGCAACCTCTTCTGCAAACTTGATAGTCATCACGGTAACGAGAACTCTCTGGTCACGACTTACCCTTTCGCCTATCTCACTTAGCAGATCCTGAACCTGTCCCCCCGTAGACCTCACCTCGATTATTGGGTCAAGAAGCCCAGTTGGTCTAATCTCCATCTTTGCTATGCCTTCAACTTTCTCAAGCAACTCTTCCATACTGTGCTTTGATTTGGGTTTCCCAGATTCGGACTTTCTCGCCCCTCCCCCTCCATCAACGTGCATCAGGCCCTTTGGGACTTCTTGCCCGGTAACTTCTGCCAGATGCCTTAGCTCCCTTTCGCCAGGTGTGGCACTGACATACATCATCTGGGGGATTAGATCTTGAAACTCATCCACTCGAAGTGGACGGTTGTCATATGCCGATGGTAGCCTAAATCCATGGTCAATCAGGTTCTTCTTTCTGGAGTAGTCACCACCATACATTCCTCCAACCTGAGGCAGAGTGACATGCGACTCATCCATGATGACCAGATATCTATCTGATCCACCATGGAACTGTTCTCCATTACTTGCAAAGAAGTCAAGCAGACAGTACGATCTCTCGCCCCTGGTTCGGCCGTCGAAGTGCATGGAATAGTTCTCTACTCCCTTGCACGATCCAACCTCGTTCAGCATTTCTAGGTCGAATCTTGTCCGCTGATCCAGTCTATGAGCCTCCAAACTCTCACCTTTAGACTCGAACCAGTCCAACCTGCCTTCCAATTCGTACTCGATGTCCTCTAGTGCTTGCTTGAACCTCTCCTCACTTGTCATGTAAAACTCTCTAGGATGAATCCAAGCCTCCTCGAACTCGTCGAGAGGTTCCCATGAGACCGCCTCGCAGACTTGGATCCTCTCAATCCCCTCCCAACCGAATCTGACTCTGATTGGATCGTCCCTGCTTGGCATCCACACGTCAAGAACCTCGCCTCTGAGGCGAACGTCGCCTCTGGTAATCTCTCCAGCAGTCCTACGGTACTGCAGTCCCACCAGCTCTCTGACGATTTCCTGCGGGTCAGCCTTCTGGCCAACGTGTAGCCTGAGGTGATTCTGCTGGAAGACCTCGGGCGGGTTCAGACCGTAGATCGTTGAAACGGACCCAATCGTGATGACATCCGGTCGAGAAACAAGGGAGGCAACAGTTGAGAATCGCTCCTGTTCGATGCGTTCATTCATCTGAAGCTCCTTGTCGATGTACATGTCGCGACCAGGGATGTACGCCTCGGGCTGGTAGTAGTCATAGTAGCTAACGAAGTATTCAACAGAGTTCTCTGGGAACAGACCGGACATCTCCTGCCAAATCTGACGTGCTAGTGTCTTGTTGTGCGAGAGTATCAGTGTTGGAAGTTGCAGCCTCTCAATGACCTTGGCCATAGCGAAGGTCTTTCCCGATCCGGTCACTCCAAGCAGAACACATCTTTCTTGTCCTCCTTCCAGCTGCCTCACTAACTGGTCAATAGCCTGCTGCTGATCACCCGCGGTCTCATAGTCTGCGTGAAGTCTGAACATCCCAACGCCTCAATCAAACAACCCGTCACTGAAGTAGTCTACGTACATGATGCTGGCTAGAAGAATCCACCCAGTGAGCATGGACGAACGGAATAGGATCTTCTGATACCTATCCATTTCTTCGACAGACTCTGATGCTGATTCAGCGGCTTTGGTCATCACAAAGATGTTGACTAGTGCCATGAATACAACAGAAAGGATCCAAAACGTGTTTCGAAATCTCCTGGATTCTGTGAACTCGTGCATCCCAGTAAGGAGAAAGCACACCATCCATCCGATGGTCAAAGCAACGCTAAGATTTCTAGTTGCTATATTGCCAAAACTAGCAGGGAACGATCGAATTCCCTGATCTCGGTCCACATCCTTGTCCATTAGGGCGTAGTTGATATCGAAAGCAGAGATCCAGAGAGCCACTCCCAATGAAATGAAAAATACTTCTGGGAACCAGAGGAACTCAGTCCGACCATCATGCATTCCGGTAATGGATGCCCAACCATGGGTATCTGCTGCAATTGCAACCCAGGCCCCTGCTGGAGCAAGTGCCAGGCAGAAACCTATCCAGAAGTGACAAATCCAGAAGAACCTCTTCGTATATGGGTAAATAACGAATGCTATCACAGGAAGCCAAGCCATCTTCAGAGCCACCTCGTTCAACATCCACGCAGCAAACAATAGCATCCCCAGGAATGCTGTTGAGAGAATCCATGCGGTCTGAATCGACATAGTCCCCGATGGCAGGTGCCTAGAGGAAGTTCGGGGATTTGAAGAATCGATTTCCCGATCGATAATCCTGTTCAGCGCCATTGCAAGGCCTCTGGCACCGACAGCTGCCACGATGATCCAGAAGACGTCCATTCTCTCGCTCCCGAACTCATGGTCCGCTAGTACGAAGCCGATTAGGACGAAGGGAAGTGAGAACAGCGTATGTTCAACCTTGACGAACTCCAGCATCTCCTTCAGACCCATATTACAACCTCTTTGAGAGCCATGAGTCAATCTTCTGAACGAGATCAGGGTCGTGCAGTGTGACTGCAGGCCATCTACGAACTGGCAATGGACCGGCTTCCGATGGGATCGGAGCAGTCGCATCCCAAGCAACCCTCGTCCCCGCCTCATCGAAGTGCAGGTCCCTTCCGACATCGAACCTGCAGAATAGCTGCCATAGCAGCCTCCTCCTCCAATCTTCGCTCTCCAAGTCCACATCCGAGTCGGTGATGAACAACCACTTCAGTCCCTTGGATGCCCCCAATCTCCAAATCGAATCCCTGATGGAAGCAAACCTCTCTCTCTGGAGGCTTGCCAAATGCTCGTTGGCATCCTCCATGCTCTCCTCCGGCTTCGGACCTCCTTCAATCTCAGTAGTGATCACCATCATCGAGGGGCGTAGCATTCTGGCTTGAGTGACCCCATCAATGGCCGATGCCGAAATGACCAGTGAATTGCTCACAGGACCCAAATCGGTATTTTCTATCGGGTCTCCCTCGACAGGTGTTGTCGCATCGATTATCAGTTTGTCGTGAATGTTCTCCCACGGGGAAGTGTGCGCCAATGAGTCAGCCACCATCCCCTTCAGAGTCACAAGATCATCGGGGATGCTGACTCTGTTCTCCAGAGCGTCAAGAAGTGAGTCGAGATCCTTTACAGTATGATTCTCGTCCACAACCACCACCACCTTGAGGAACATCATCTGGCCAGCACCCAGTAGACCCAAAGCAGTCTTCCTAGCCTGGCGAGGGAACCTCTGCTTGGAGGAAACAATCGCTAGGTTGTGAAAACCCGTCTCCAACGGTAGGAATGCATCAACAATATCCCGGTGCTGGAACTTCAGAACGGGCAACAAGGCATCCCCAATCGCCTCACCGAGAAAACCGTCTTCCATGGGTGGGACTCCTACGATAGTCATCGGTACTGTCGGGTCCTTTTTGTGGGTGATTGCAGTTACGTGCATTACAGGATACTCGTCTTCCAGCGAGTAGTGTCCGAAGTGATCACCGAATGGCCCCTCCATCCTAGTCTCACCTGGGATTGTGTACCCTTCGATTACGAAGTCGCAGTCCGCGGGTACCCACAGTTCATTCGTCTGACATTTCGTGATTCTCAACCTCCTTCCACTGAGAAGACCCGCAAATTCGTACTCTGAGAGATTATCTGGTAGTGGGGAGATTGAGCTGAATATTACCTGGGGAGGCCCTCCGAGACAAATCGCCACCGGCATCCTCCCTTCAGAGGAGTCTGCATGGTCTGCCCCATGCTTGTGCTTCTGCCAGTGAAGTCCAACTTCCTTGGGTCCGAAGACCTGACTCCTGTACATCCCCATGTTATGGGTTCCAGTCTCCGGATCGGCGGTTACAACTAGTGGTAGTGTCATGAACGGACCACCATCATGAGGCCAGGTGATGGGTATGGGCAGTTTGGTCACATCTGGATCATCGATACTGACTTGCTGGCACTTCCCTCTCGAGACCCTCTTGGGAGCCATTGAAATCCCTTGTCTGAGTAAGTGAATTCCCGTCCAGGGTCTCTTTAGGATGGCCCCTATGTCTGGCTTCATCAATCCGACCATCATTTCTCCAATATCACTTGGCTCATCCACCCCCAACGCGAGGTTCGTTCTCTCTCTTGTACCAAAGAGGTTCATCGCAAGGGGGAATCTGCTTATTCTCCCATCCTCGAGTCTTGGTTGATCGAAGACCACTGCAGGCCCCCCCTTCTTGACTAGTCGGTCTGCAATGCACCCAGCCTCAAACCTCACGTCAACTGGATGGCTAACCCTGAGTAACTCGCCCCTCACCTCTAGGGCTCTGATGAACTCCTCGAGACTCCTCCAACCCATGGCGATTCGTGATGCTCCTGACATGAGAAGGTTCGCTTCCTAGGAGGTACTGCAAACCGACGGATTCTTTGATGGGTGCTCTACCGATAATCCGTGGACGAGGTAGGAACTGTCTGTGACGTCCTTGTTGTGGGCGCTGGTCCGGGCGGTGGTAACGCTGCTCTCCAATGCTCTAGGCAGGGTCTCTCAACTATCCTGATAGAAGATCATCCGGAGATCGGAACCCCGGTTCACTGTGGGGAGTGTATCTCCGAGATAGCCTGCCAGAACCTCAACCTGACTCTCCCTGAGGAAGTGATTAGCAAGAGAGTCAAGGGGATACGGGTAATCTTCCCCGATGGCACTGATAAGTGCCTTACAGAGGAGGGGTACGTCCTAGAGAAGCATCTGTTCGAGAGGTGGATCGCCGATGAGGCAGTTGCCGCAGGAGCAAGCCTCCACCTTCGTCACAAACTGCTCTCGATGGAGAGGATGGAAGGCGACTCCTTCGGAGGTTGGATTTGTGATGGTAAGGGAGACCAGTTCCCCATCAGAGCCAAGATCGTGATCGATGCCTCAGGTGTGGCTGCTGTCTGCTCCCGTTTGGTGAAGCCCGATGGCGACTCCCCATTGAATTCAAAGGGCAAGGTCGTCGCAGGGATGCAGTACGAACTGCTGGATGTCCCTAATGATGGGTACTTGGACTTCTACATCTGGCCTAAATATGCCGAGAAGGGGTACCTCTGGATGATTCCCAAGTGCGACGGGAGGGCGAACGTAGGTCTAGTGACCGAGGACAAACCGAGGACCAAGAAGGCGTTGGACGAATTCATCACCGACACTCACTTCTCCGGCTTGGAGCAGGTCCTCCCCCCTTGGAAGGGGAAGGGTAGTCCGGCTTTCGGCGGGACCATACCCATCTCGGGCCCCTTCGATTGTACCCACCACGATGGACTCATGCTAGTCGGTGACGCTGCGGGATTCACTTCCCCTCTCTTCGAGGGCGGCTCACACCTCGCACTGAAATCAGCCGTTTTCGCAGCTCAGACTGCTGCCAAGGCTATCTCGGAGGGGAACCTCAGTTCGGAGAGATTGTCTGAGTACACCAGACTGTGGAAGGCGGAGTTCCCACCCTATGGCAAGATCCTGAGGGGGAAGACCGCGCTCTTCGAGCTGTCCGACGATGAGATGTCCGTGATGGCGACCTGCTTCCCAGACGAGATGTCCGACATGGGAGCAACGGGGAAGGCAATGGTCGGATTCAGGCTACTGCTGAGAAGGCCTGGACTATACTTCAAGAGGATCGTCCCAGCGATGCTGGCATTCGGGTACAGCCGGGCGAAATATTACGGATGGTGAACAATGCTCACCTTTCTCGGATACACCCTCATCTTCCTAGCCCTGCTCGTGAGCGCCTACCTCGTCTTTCGCCCCGAGGCTAGTGCCGAACCCTTCGTCAGTACAACGTCAATGGTAGCACAATCGGCCCCCTTCCTACTCCTGATCTCGGCATTCCTGATTGAGGCAACGACTCTCGACCTCGTGTCTCGATACGTGGGAGAAGGACTCCCACTCCTCTACCGGATTTCTGCCGTGTGGGGGAGCAGATCCGGGCCCCTGCTGATGTGGGCCTCGATAATGGGGATCATTACGTGGGTGATGTCAAGGGACGACAGGGTAGACACCACGACAATCAGAGTCATGCACTCATGGACCGCACTCCTCCTCCTGATCTCAGCGGCCCTCCGGCCTTTCTCTCCCGCTTATCCCGGCTCGGTCGGTGAGATCAGCCCACTTCTCCAGACAGACCTGATGGTGATCCATCCACCTGTTGTTTTCGTCTACTACTCGCTGTGCCTAGCAACTGCCAGCATCGCCCTGTCCGGGCTAATCAGGTCCAGTCCATCGGAGGAGACGCACGCCTCGATGGTCAGGTGGGCCCGGTACTCGTTCCTGGCAGGCACCGTGGGTATCGGCCTCGGGGGACTTTGGGCCTACACCGTTCTGGACTGGGGTGGCTACTGGGCATGGGACCCCGTCGAGACTGGCTCCCTGCTGCCGTGGCTAGCGCTCCTCGCTATTCTGCATGCCAGGGCTAGGAGCCATGCATCCAGACCATTCTCTTACACTCCCGCACTGGGTCTCTTGTGCGGGGCCCTGGTCATGCATGCGACCCTGGTTACCAGGGCCAATGGAGTATGGGCGTCGGTCCACGCCTTCGTTGGCGATGGGGAGAACGAACTCCCCCGAGACCCATACGTACGGGTCGTCGAGATCATCGACTTCAGCGCTGTTGGGCTAGAGGTCCTGATCTATCTCCTCTCAGTCGTTGGCCTCCTGTGCCTGTCAGTCGTCCACGTCCTCAGGGAACAGAGAACCGAGGTAGCTGAGAGGGGGGCGCAGTCACTGCTGGAATCCAACAGACCCCTAGCCGTTTCGCTTCTCGCCTACTTCGCTGCCGTGGGGCTGTGGATAGGCTCCTCGGCGATCATGTTCTTCGGGCTCGCCATACTCCTCCTCCTGGTCCTCGGGGACCGCGACGACCCCCCGGTCCACTGGGTCGCTATGGGAGTGCTGCTCATGCTCTTCTCAAGCTGGGGATGGGTCTCGGAGTGGTACCAGTCACTGGCTGGAATCGCCCCGTTCCTCCTAGTCTGGATACTCCCTGAGGACGAGAAGGATGACATATCCTGGATAACCGGTGCGATGTTCGACCCCAAGCAGAGGGCGAGCCGCGTCCGATCCTTCCCGTGGCACCTCTCAATGGCCTTCCTCATGCTCACATGGGTCCTCCTGACAGTCGAGATAGAAGGCACTAACATAGCCGCTCACGAGTACTACGGTGCCCCGCTGATCTCGTTGCTGGCAATCGGACTGGCCCTGTACGCGTGGGGAGATGGAATCAGCGGCAGAGTAGGGGCAATGGCCCTGTTGGCCACCGCAGCGCTATCAGTACTTCTTGCCGCGTACTCGGGCAACTTCGACCTCCCCGGCAACCAGGACCAACCGATCACCGATAGCATTTCCAGGGGCGACTTGTCCATGTTCGTCCTCACTTGGATCGCATTCGCGATCCCCCCAACCCTCCTGAAGCTCTGGAGGAGCTCGAGGGAGAACCTGCCGGAGCTGCTGAGGGGCGGCATGGGTCCCAATGCCGCTCGAGTCAGGGCCCTGGGCACCCACATGGCCCATGCAGGAATTCTTCTCCTCCTGGTAGGGCACGTCCTCACGACCACTCTGGTAGACAGAACCGACCCGTCCCACTTCGTCACCCTGGAGAGGGACGTCCCCACTGAGCACCAGGGGATAGAGCTCGTGTTCACCGGGGTCGAGATTGTCTCCTCCGATGACGATGGGTACGGTTACGGCATAGGGGACGGCTACGTGGGAGTGGTGATAGAGGCAAGGGACGGGGGGGAGATGATGGGGACGATCACACCTGGTATGCTCCGTTTCGACTCGCCCTCCGGTGCGGTTTCCGCGAGGTCAGAGGTGGATAGACTGTCTGGGATGACCGGGGACACGATCATCATCCTAGACCTACTGCAGTCGAACGAGCTGCTGTCCTCGATGATTCTGGGTCAGACCGATCAGGTGAGCGAGGTCAGGGTGACTGTCCACCATCTCCCAGGTAGTCACTTGGTCTGGGCTGGGTGGCTGCTGGTCGTGCTTGGGATCGCCCTCGCATCCATTACAAGAAGCGCTAGTGATTTCTCGGAGGATGAGTAATCAAAATTTATCCATGAGTCATTTGAAATCAAATTGCCTCCATGGTCAATTGACTGCGTGTTAGCAGTAATTGGAATATTCGCAGTCGCTCTTGGGGCATCATGGACTCACTCTGAAATTTCTTCTCAAATTGGAAGATCGGAAGATGAATTCGGAGAATTCGACATTGATGATGATTGAGTCCTCCCCTCACCGTTTGAATGAAAAAGGGGGAGCCGGTCGCGATGCTCCTGAGGTGCTATGATGGATAATGGCTCAATCGTTCATATCGACTATGATTTGTACAATGCTAGCAATGACAAGCTAATCGAGACAACTAGGGAGGAGATTGCTAAGGAGCAAGATTTTCATGACGAGAACAGAGAGTACTCGCCGATGATTACCACTATTGGGGATGGACGTTTGATTCCCGGTTTCGAGGCACACTTAGCTGAAGCCGAGGCTGGAAAGGAGTACGAGTTCGACATTGAGCCTGAAGACGCTTATGGAGAGAGGGATCAGAACAAGATTGAGACAATATCACAGAACGTTCTCCTTCGCAGCGTTAGGGATCAGAACACACTTGCAATTGGTGCTCCAGTTGAGATCGGAGGTAGAAATGGAATCCTCCAGTTCATGAGTGCCGGTAGAGCGAGGATAGACTACAATCATCCACTTGCAGGCGTCACTCTGAGATATAGCTACCAGATTGTCAAGGTCGTGGAGGACAGGAACGAAAAGATCCAGACGCTAATGAAGATGAACACTGGCCGAGATGACTTCGAAATCGAGTTCGATGGAGACGACCTAACTATGACACTCCCTGAGGAGATGGCATATGATCAGAACTGGGCATTCACTAAGTTCTCGCTGGTCACTACCCTGAGGGAGAATGTCGGTGTGGCTCGAGTAGTCTTCCGAGAGGTACACGAGCCCAGGAAGATCGATGAAGAAGAGTGACTAGAGAATCCACGGAATTATTACCGGGATTAATAGCACTAGAAGAATGAAGATACTGCTAATGTTGCTAATTCTGTTAGACAATATCTCTATGCGCAGGGGGTGAGTCTTCTTGCTAACTCTCCTTAGGAAGGAGTGAATACCATCCCTAACTAGATGGCCACCATCGAAGGGGATCATCGGAATCAGATTGGCGAACCCTAGTAGGAAGTTAATCCAGACTAGCCAGAAGAGAAAGTCGAACAGCATCAACATCCCATCGGTTCCCAGAATGGATACAATTGGCCCATCTCCAGCCATTAGCATCTCTCTCTCCTCCAGAATCATAGTCTGGCCCTCGTTTGCAATCGGGACATTAAGCATCAGTAGAGGACGAATTGCAGTCACTAATGCTGTTCCGTATGCCGAATACTCTCCCTCAACAATATTTGCATAAGCATCTACCCCACCAGTTGAAGACATTAGGCCAGAGACTCCTAGAAATGCATCTCCAGGTTCAATTCCCCATAAATTTAGCAACACTTTTGTATCTTCGATGCACTCTTGGGCACCATCACACTCATCGAGGTAGTATTGGTATCGGTCACCCATAGTGACCGCTATCGTCCTTTCAGTCCATGAATCACCAGTATTGTACCTTGATAGAACAGTCAGAACGGCTTCATCTCCAGCAACAATTTCTCCCATTTCTCTGGAAAAATCGGAGTACTCACCAATCTGGTTCCCATCAATGTGTGTTATCGTCTCGAACGGAAGCAGGCCGGCTTCTTCGGCCCCCCCTCCAACCACAATCCCCCTGGCATGAACGCCATCGTTTTCTGCAACCATCCCACTGGCAACCGAAGAAAGAAGAATCAATACAACGTAAGTTGCGAAGATATTGATAGAAGGACCTGCAGCAAAGAGTCTCAACCTGTCCCTTCTAGGTGCCCTCTCCATCTCAGATTCCTCAGGTTCGGCGAACGCCCCAATCGGCAATGGCCCCAATTGCAGAACTCCAAAGCTTCGTAACCTCATTCCATGTGCTCTTGCCTGAATACCGTGGCTATACTCGTGAATAACAATTGCCAAGATTAGCGCTAAGGCTGGCCACCAGAATGGAACGAAACTAGTAACCCCCGGAATCAGAAGAAGATCACTTGCAGGCAGAGGGTCATCTGGGGGGTTAACTGCAACTGAGATAGCACTCAGTATCAGTAAGAGAACTACCATGAACATTACAACGAAGCAGAGCCAAATTGAGACCTCCCCGAATCCGCGCCAGAATCTCTTAGGCTTAGAAATGAACTCGAGCAAACGCATCCCTCTTCTGGTTCTAATCATCAGAATTACCCCCAGGGCCCGGGTCGCATCGAATCTGTCTAGAACTCCCGTAGACTCAGCATACACTAATCCAGAATACCAAAGTCCGAACAGAATCACCAACCAAATGGGAGTACCTAGGGAGTAGACAAGGAATAGGAGTAGAAGGGGGAAAAGAATGCCCCTGCCCCCTGCATCTTCGGCCATGAGAGGGCACGTCCATCCTTCACTCTTCAACCTGCTCTCAAACGTAAGAGAGAATACTATCTACCATTTCCGGCATCCATGGCTCCCAGAACCGACCAACCCTCAAGGAGTACCAATCGAAGAATAGATTCCCTATCCAGAGAGAGAGAAAGCATCAGGAGAATACTGACTCAAGCCGAACTAGATAGGGTCCAAGAAGATATCAAAATTCTAAAGAAAAACTTAGACTCTATTGAAGAGCGTCTTTCTGGTGGTTCTCACTAACTGAAGACCGACTCCTTTGTTTTAGCCCCAGGTTCCGATACAATCCCACTTGCTCCATTTGACTTGCAAACCAATGACAAGAAGCGGTGCACAGGCATTCCAGCATTCCAGTCTAGGTGGGGTGATCCCCTGCTCGTCAGAGGAAGAGGAGGGATGCTCCTTGAAAGATGCCTAAGCTTCCCACTCAATCCTTCAACCTCAACTCTCATTATTCTCCAACTGTCTCCCCTGACTCCCTTTAGTCTGAATGCGTATAGGGGAAGAAGTCCACACCTCTCTCCTGTGGACTTCAGCGCCTTGTACTGTTTCATCGTCCTTCCGGAGAGGTAAATTCTATCACTCTTTGAGGACTTCACTTCTATGGGAAAACACATGTCTCCCCTTAGAGCGAGTAAGTCACCAGTCCCTTCTGAACCGCTTCCAGCTGCCCGGACCACTAAGAAGGGTCTCTGGATTACCCTCATTGCCCTGGCTCGCGCTACCTCACTGCATGATCTAGTAACCGCACGAACACCCTTCAATTCACCAGCGAGCACTGATCGCAACTCTCGCTCATAGATGGTGCCCACAGCCCTATTCGATTCTCAGGGTTATTGAGGACACCGGTCCCAATCACTGAAACTTTCCCTTTCTGTAGTCTCTGGTCCTGTCTACTCCAGGAAACTGATCCTCACTCTCCCTGTAGATTGTCTTCATGTTATTCAGAAAATTATCTTCGTTAGTCACAATCAGCACCATATCCACTCCCGGGTCCTCTCCTCTATCCATCCACGGTAGGATGATTTCCATAGTCATCCTAGCTCCTTCTCTGTGCGGATATGCATAGACGTCCATTCCCAGAGGAGGAAGAACCAGAGTCTTCCTCGGCTTAAGTGTCTTCACTGCATCGAAAAGAGCGTTGTACGAATTCCTCATCAACTCCCTCCTGAAATTGTCCTGGGTGGGTCTCCTGCAATCTGGTCCAACTACGTGCACAAGGTTAGATGCCGGAAGGCCAAATGCAGGTGTAGTGACTGCTTCTCCCACGCTGCAGGGTTGTAGATTTGTTTTCCTCCTCTCCTTTGCAATGTTGGCACACGCCTCTCTAAGGTCTTCTCCAGCGGCCTGCTGCATTCTTTCATCCAGCCCCTCTCTCCCAGCGAGCCTACTGTTTGCAGGAATGACCATCACATCGCCCTCGACACCAATGATATCTCCATAGAGAACGCGCACCTGCCCATGCTTACATTCTCTTACGATTACTACTTCAGCCATAGGTATGCGAAGAGAGGCCATCTGATATGTATCCATCGTAGATAATTTCTGCATAATTAGGGAACTTTAATCGCCACCAACCCCTCCCCATGCACATGTCAACCGGATATGTGCTGCTTGATGTGGAACCGGGTACTGAGTATTCTGTTTTCGAGAAGGCCTCTTCTCTACCATTTGTCTCGGATGCCCAAGTTCTGTTTGGCGATCATGATATAATTCTGAAGATTGAAGCTGAGAGTATGGGGGAAATTGCGAAATTGGTTGTTGATTCTGTCCGTTCAATCCAAGGAGTTACCAACACAAAGACGCTTGCGTGTGCCGAAATATAAAATTCGGTCAGTCGATAAAATTTGCAAACTTTACCCCAGTATCCCTTATTTCGACTTAACTTTATTATCTATGCAGGACCTGAAACGGCCGGAGGAATCCAATAATGTCAGACAAGAAATATTTCGTGTTGATGCAAAACAGCAAGGACACTGCTCAAGTGTTCCACAGCAAGCAGCCCAGAGGAGCGGCTTTGAAGGCGGCTTCAAGAGGTGTTACAGACATCCACCTCAGGGAAAGAGGGACCAACAGAGTTCATGTGTTCTCTGGTTCTAAGAACAAGGTTCCAAAGGGCCCAAATGCACCCGATTGGCTACCTGACATGATCAATAAGGCCAACGTGAAGAAATTACGAATTGACCGAATCTGATTAGGTCCAGTTTTCTGGATCTGTGTCGGTCTTCGTTAACTTCAGCGGATGCTTTTTAACTACTTAGAACGATATCTCTTTCGGGCTCTTTCAGTCCTTTCGGCTTCTTCCTTCAGTGCCTCATTAGCCCTAATCCTCTCTTCCTCAATAGCATTCTCAGACTTCTTCTTATTCCCAGGATCGGCTGACTTTGAGAAGTCCTCAGTAAAGTAGCTTAACACCCCTGAAGTGAGATTCAATGCTGTATTCAACGGATTGATAATGGGGTCGAAGTACTCGGTCACTACTCTCTCTTTGAGTGGGATGATAGCATTGTCAGTAATCTGAATACCTGCCGGACAAACCTCAGTGCAGCACCTAGTAATATTGCAATAACCAATTCCGAAGTCATCTTTGATTTCTGGAATCCTGCTCTCATTGTCTAGTGGGTGCATTTCTAGGCTGGCAAGGCGAACGAAGAATCTCGGGCCAGCAAATTCTTCAAACATCTTATGCTCTCTAAGGACATGGCAAGTGTTTACACAAAGCATGCACTCAATGCACGATCTGAACTCTTGCAACCTGTCTGCTTCTTCTTGATGAAAAATCCAATCTGGTTCTTCCGGACCATTAATCGGCTTTATCTGCCGATCGGTACTGTAAGCCCACGAGGTGTCGGTAACTAGGTCCTTAGTGAGTGGAAATGCCTGCATTGGCTTAATCAAGACGGGCTCATTACTCGGTGATTCATCTAGAATATCCTCCATCCTAGTCATGCACATTAGTCTGGCCTTACCATTTACCTCTGCACTACAAGAACCACATTTTCCCGCTTTGCAATTCCAGCGGCATGCGAGGTCGGGGGCGTGTTCAGCTTGAATTCGGTGAATCACATCTAACACTACCATGCCTTCGTCGAGGTCAACTTTGTAATCCACCATTCTTCCAAATGGGATACCATCCGAGTCCGCCTCTCCTCTGAAAACTCTGAAAGTCACTATATCCTGCATCTCATTCCTCCTCCTGCAAATCCTCAGAATCTAGTAGCGATCTCAATTCTTTCGGAATCTTCGGATAGGAAACGAAGTCTATGTTCATGGAACCATCCGCTCCCATCAAAATAACGCTGTTTATTTTGCCCCAATGATTGTGATCGGTCTCGGGAAAATCATCTCTTGTATGAGCTCCTCGACTTTCCTCTCGCCTAAGTGCTGCGATTGCGCACATCTTGCTGACATCTATCATAGCACCTATCTCAAGTGCTTGATGCCATCCTGGATTGTACATTCTTTCACCTCCCGGAGAAGTTAAAGAAGATCTCTCTCTAAGTTCCTCAAGGTCTTTGAGTGCTCCTTCAAGGAGCTCACCCGTTCTTATGATTCCAGCCTTATTCTGCATCATTTCTCTAAGATCTCTCACTACTTTGGCAGGGTTCTCTCCACCTTTCCTATCTAGCGGTTCTAAGGTCTCTTCAATAACCTCATCAATCTCAGATTGATTAATCTTGGAGAACTCTTCCTGTTCTTTCGAGTATTTCACAGCATGCTCTCCAGCAATCTTGCCGAATACAATCAAGTCTGAAAGTGAGTTGCCACCTAGTCGATTTGCACCGTGTAGTCCGGTTGCCACCTCTCCAGCAGCGAATAGTCCCCTTACAGTAGTCTCTTGGCTGTACGGGTCAACTTTGACTCCACCCATTACGTAGTGAGCAGTAGGGCCCACCTCCATTGGCTGTTTGGTTATGTCCACTGCTGCCAGTTCCTTGAACTGATGATACATCCCTGGTAACTTTTTCTTAACTTCCTCTGAGTCTCTCCAAGAGATATCTAGGTATGCGCCTCCGTGCTCGGAGGCCCTTCCTGATTTCTTCTCGCTGTTTATTGCTTTGGCTACAACGTCTCTGGTTAGAAGCTCTGGGGGTCTCCTCTTAGTCGCTAATTTACCGTCAACAACCTCCTTGACCCACGCTTCGGCCTCTCCAATCGTATCGGCAAACTCATCTGCATACATCTCCGGAACGTAGTTGAACATGAATCGTTCATCCTTGTTATTCTTCAGCACACCACCCTCTCCACGCACTCCTTCGGTAACGAGGATACCTTTCACAGAAGGCGGCCAAATCATGCCAGTGGGATGAAACTGGACGAATTCCATGTCCCCCATTTCAGCTCCCGCCCAGTAGGCCAATGCATGACCTTCACCTGAATACTCCCATGATCCGGAGCATACTTCCCAGCAGCGTGTAATGCCACCTGTAGCCAGTACAATCGTCTTGGCTTTGAAAACATGCAGAGAACCATTATTTCTGTCATAAGCGAAGCAACCTGAAACTTTCCCATCAGTCTTGAAGATTCTTCTAACAGTGTATTCCATGAATACTTGCATACCTTCGTGGATGCCTTTCTGTTGTAGGGTTCGAATTAACTCTAGTCCAGTAGCATCTCCAATGTGGGCTAACCTTGGGTAAGTATGCCCGCCGAAGTTCCTCTGATTCGTTAGCCCATTGGGAGTTCTGTCGAAAACTGCACCCCACCGTTCCAGCTCCCTGATTCTATCAGGTGCCTGTTGGGCGTGAATCTGAGCCATCCTCCAGTCTCCAAGATACTTGCCTCCTTTCATGGTGTCTCGGAAGTGAGTCTGCCATGAATCTCGCGGGTCTTTGTTGGTCAGAGCAGCTGCCGCTCCTCCCTCTGCCATAACCGTATGAGCCTTGCCTAGCAATGATTTGCAAATCATGGCAACGCTTGCTCCTGACTTGCTGGCTTCGATCGCTGCTCTGAGTCCAGCCCCTCCAGCCCCAATTACAATGACATCAAACTTGTGATGTTCGACTTTCTCTTCCATCATATCCCTCCAAGGATGACATAGTCAGTTAGCCCGAAATCTTGACAAATCCAAATGTAGAAGTCGGCGAACATTACCCAAAATAGGCTGAGTAAAGCCCAGTCTTTGTGACGTTCGTTTAACTTAGTCGAGAGCTTCCACATCCTGTACTTGAAACGGTTAATCGACGAACCAGTCCAATCGTTTGATCCTCCACCAACTACATGTCTGAAAGCGTGACACCCAAATACGTACCCAGATAGTAGAATAACATTCAGCAGAAGAATCAGGGAACCAACTGAGACGCCAAAATAGTCCCCGGTAGCATCGTGGAAATTAATCGAGAGCCAGAAATCATAACTTAGGATTGGCAAGTATATTACTGCGATGTACATGAAAATTCTATGCAGATTTTGGAATACAAGAATGCCCCTCTCACCACTATATTCGTTCCATGGTTTTGAAACAGCACATCCAGTAGGCTGCTGGAAGAATGCACGATAGTATGCCTTACGATAGTAGTAGCAGGTTGCTCGAAATCCAGCAGGAAAAACTAGGATGAACATTGCCGGACTCATCCACCACAATTCTTTGGGAACCCACGAAGATTGAGGGAATATCAGGGGGCTGTAAAGCGGAGAGAGAACATGGCTGCCTTGTTCGATAGCCATTGTTTGGCATTCTGAGACATCCTTGAAAGATTTAGCAGAATCCCAATTTTCACAGGATGAAGCTCCAAAATCACTGAAAAATAAGAAGTCTGACTCCATGAATCCTCGCCAAGTAGCGTAGATAATCATGAATCCTAGATAAACTGCCATCGCAGTTGGCCCCTTCCACCAATCGTCCCTTCGATCAGTCTTCCCAAATCCCCGTTTCATTGGGAGCTTCACACTTCCCACAGTCCTCTGATATTCCCTCAATCTTTGTGGGTTCCCAATCCGCTTTTCTATCTGCACCAGCCCCCAATGTCATTGGGCATGGAGACGAGCAATAAGTAATTGCATTCCGAAATCAGTCGAAAACTTTCTAATTTTCTACCAGTTCGGTAAAGTGTGCTCGGAGACGATATAGAGACCTCCATCTGCCTGAATTGCGGTTACATGCCGGGAGCTTGGCTTCCAGGACTGCCATGCCCCAAATGTGGAGAGACACTTCTCTAGGCAAGTGAAGAGTAGTCAACATCTGCTTCTTCTATGTGTATCTCTTCCACGTCTATCTGAGCCAATTGTAGTTTTCCGGACAGCTCGTCATTAACAGCATGCCAGTAGGAGTAAGCTTCTAGGACCCAAATCCCCGATTCTCTGGTGCCGTTTCCACTGTCCTTGACCCCTCCAAAGGGTAGGTGTGCCTCGGCTCCAGTCGTCGAATTGTTGATTCCAGTCATGCCAGCCTTAATTCCCGTCTTGAAGCGATATGCCTCAAGTCTGTCATTAGTGTAGCATGCACTTGATAGTCCGTAGGGCGAAGCATTGGCCAAATGTAGAGCATTTTCGAAGTTGTTTGCCCTTACTACCGTGACCACCGGACCAAATATTTCCTCTTGAAAGCAGAGCATATCCTCTGTCACGTCTGCATACACGTGAGGCCACATGTAAACTCCTTCAGATGCATCTCCAAGGAAGTTTGCAGGTTTGTTATCATTGGTTATCATTCCCTCACCCCAGAGTTTTGTAGCCCCATCAGATTCGCACATCCCTAGATCTCTAAGGAAATCGTTTGCATACTTCTCCGAAATCATTGGCCCATACAGTACGTCTTCGTGCCTTAGAGAGTCGCCAATTTTCGTATCCTTGACTTTGGCCATGAACTTCGCCATAAATTCATCATAGACATCTTCGTGCACAATCAAATTTCCTAGGCTAGTGCAACGTTGTCCAGCAGTTCCGAAGGCGGCCCAGTAAGCCCCTTCGACAGCATTGTCAATATTTGCAGAAGGCATTACAACCAATGGGTTTTTCCCACCCAACTCTAGAGAACAAGAGACCAGATTCCGCCCACAGACCTCCCCAATCATCTTCCCAACTGAGGTTGAACCTGTGAAACTTATCTTGTTCAACAACCCTTCTTCTGCAGAATCAACTAGGAACTGTCCAGCGCCACTTCCTCGTCCATGAATCAAGTTGATTACTCCGTTTGGTAGGCCTGACTCATGCATGATTCTGGTGAGCATGAATGACAGTAGTGGTGAGTCCTGAGGGCTCTTCCAGACACATGTGTTTCCGCACATTATTGCGGGAATCATCTTCCAGAAAGGGACTGCTGCAGGGAAGTTGCTTGCATTGATTATTCCACATACTCCCAAAGGTCTCCTGTAGGTGAACAACTCCTTGTCCGGCAATTCGGAGTTTACCGTTTGACCGTATAACCTCCTCCCTTCGGACTGGAAGAATAGACATGTATCGATTGCCTCTTGAACTTCCCCTGCACTTTCTTTGAGAGTCTTGCCAATCTCTCTTGTCTCCACTCTGACAATGTCATCTTTGTACTCCATTAGTAACCTACCCATGTTGCCAATAATCTGACCCCTTGAAGGCGCTGGAGTCATTGACCATTCCGAGAATGCTTCTCTGGCAGATTTCAAAGCATCGTGGATATCTTGCTTGGTTGACAGAGGGAATACTCCAAGGCAATCTTCTTGCCATGCAGGATTCCTGCTTTCGAAATTCTCTCCATCACTAGAAGAGCGCAACTCTCCATTGATGATATTGTATCCTATCACCGTAGGACTACCATTGGGGTTGTCTCTTTGTAAAATCTCGAATCCAGTCTCTAGTACGTGTGCCATGTTGCTGGCGGCTACTACTTCCGAAATGAATTATGCGCATCGGCCCTCTTTGTTCCGATAACCATTTTACCTCTTGGAGAATCCGAGATTGCAGGGTTTAACAACCCCCGATGCACGAGAAGAAGTGGTAGGGAGCGTAAAATGGCAAACAACTCATCAGAATCACTTACCTTGAGGGTCGCCAAAGCAATACCCAGCGATGTAGGGCATGGTCGTGCCCGAGTCCCATTCGACAACGATCTAAATCTGAAGCCCGGGGATATTGTAGAGATTGAGGGCGAGAGGAAGACCGCAGCCATAGTTTGGAGGTGTAGGCCCGAAGATGCTAACCTCGGAGTAATTAGGATTGATGGAATCATTAGGAAAAATTCTGGAGTCAGCCTTGGAGACAGAGCCGAGATTCGCAAAGTCGAAGTCGAGCCGTGTATTAAGCTGATTCTGAGCCCAGTAATGGCAAAACAACAGAAGGTGCGTTTTGGTCCCGGAATAGAAGGATTTGCTAGAAGAGGCCTAAACAAGAGGCCAGTAGTAGCCGGAGATAGGATTTTCATTCCAGGAATGACTCTTTTCGCTGAGGCTCTACCCTTTGCTATCGTTCAGACGAGTCCTAAGGGGATTGTGCAGGTCTTGCCAGACACTGAGATTGTAATCAAGGAAGATGCTTTAGACCATGAAGAAGAGAATCAAATTCAGACTATCTCATACGAAGATATCGGGGGCTTAGGTAACCAGCTTCAGAAAGTAAGAGAAATGATTGAACTACCTCTAAAGCACCCTATTCTTTTTCGTCGTCTTGGCATTGATCCTCCTCGAGGTGTCCTTCTTCACGGACCTCCAGGAACAGGGAAGACACTTATTGCAAAGGCCGTAGCATCTGAGACCCAAGCTCACTTCACTTCTATCAACGGTCCAGAGATTATTTCGAAGTACTACGGTGAGAGTGAGAAACAACTCCGTGAGATCTTTGACGAGGCCGCAGCAAACGCCCCTGCCATCATCTTCATTGACGAGCTCGATAGTATCGCTCCAAAGAGGGAAGATGTCACAGGAGAAGTCGAGAGGCGAGTTGTCGCGCAACTTCTCACTCTTCTAGATGGAATGGGTGGGAGGGACAACGTCGTAGTGATAGGTGCGACTAATAGGAGAGACGCGATTGATCAAGCCCTCAGAAGACCAGGGCGATTCGATAGAGAATTAGAAATTGGAGTTCCAGACAAGATAGGGAGGGGAGAGATCCTTGAGATTCACACTAGGGACATGCCCATTAGTGATGATTACAGTCTAGACTGGCTTCTCGACAATACCCACGGTTTTGTGGGAGCAGACATCTCGGCTTTGATCAGAGAGGCGGCAATGAAAGCTTTGAGGCGATATTTGCCAGAGATTGACTTGGATGAGGACGAGGTTTCTCCAGAAGTAATCGAAAAGATGGAGGTTCGGATGTCGGACTTCCAGGAGGCAGTCAAGGAGGTTGAACCCAGTGCTCTAAGGGAGATTTACGTTGAGGTTCCAGAAGTGACATGGGAAGAGGTTGGTGGTCTAGAGGATATCAAGGAGAGACTCAAGGAGAGCATAGAATGGCCATTGAATATGCCGGAACAGTTTGTCCACTTTGGAATCAGCCCCCCCAGAGGGATTATGCTGTTCGGGGCCCCGGGAACCGGAAAGACGCTAATTGCCAAGGCTATTGCTAATGAGGCCAAGGCCAACTTCATCTCCATCAAAGGTCCCGAACTAATTTCTAAGTGGGTCGGGGAATCAGAGAAAGCAGTCAGAGAGGTCTTCAAGAAAGCCAAGCAAGCAAGCCCATCGATTGTTTTCCTAGACGAGTTTGAGAGTATAGCAGGAATGCGCCGAAGTCACTCAGGAGAGGGTTCCGACGTGATGAATAGAGTGGTAAACCAATTGCTAAGCAGCCTCGATGGCGTGGAAGGAATGGAAGGGGTTATCGTGATTGCAGCCACAAATCGTCCAGAGATGATTGATCCAGCTCTATTGCGCAGTGGACGATTCGAGAGGATACTCCATATTCCACCTCCAGACAGGGACTCCCGATCAGCAATCTTGAAGATTCACACAAAGGATATGCCAATTGGTAAGTTCAAGATTGGTGATTTGGCGGCAAAAATGGAGAATTACACAGGTGCCGATATCGAGGCGGTTTGCAGAGAAGCCGCCTTGATTGCAATGAGGAATGGAAAGAAGACAGTGACTAAGAGGAATTTCGAAACTGCTGTTGGGAGAGTGAGGCCAACTGTAACAGATGAGATGATGCAATATTACTCCAAGTTGGAGGAGACTCTAACCAGTGGTTTGGAAACAGTCCGCAGATCGTCTGGTTCATTCTCCGGAATTGAATTGATTTGAGGAATTGTATGAAGACTACATTCACCCAGGAGATTATGACACGGAAGGTCGTTGATGCGGCCGGCGATCTCTTAGGCCATCTCGCAGATTTTACTGTGGATGTAGACACCGGTAATATTGTTGCAATATTAGTCGCCACTGAACACGGTATCGATCCTAATGAACTTCCATGGCCGTCTACCGACGGCCTTCTTGCAGTCCCTGTAGAGGAAGTTGCGAACGTGGGAACGGTCGTGAAACTCTCAAAATAAGTCGATGCAGAACCGTTCAGGGTCACATAACGGTCATAAAACGAACTTCCGGCTCAATGGCTCGTAGTTGATGCGAGGTCGAGGGATGGTAGATTGGAACAAACTCTCGAAATTTCTTAAATCAAGGAGAAATAGGAGAGGCGCTCTGCAGGTTTCATTCTGGGCAGTTCTCCTCCTACTCGTTCTTTCTATTGCGGTCACTTATGTCATCCCCGGACAGACCCAGCAGTCTGCATATGGCGACGAATGGAACGATTTGGGCAAATTTAGAGAGGATTTGAATAGGAAGGGAGTAGAGACCACAGCCCTAGTTTCCAGTCCCCTCTTGCTTAGCGACATAGACCACCCAGAACAGACAATTTTCGTAATCTCTGGGGTAGAGAGGGACACCATTTCTCTCCCCCGATTCACGGGCGAAGATGACCTGATTCAGTTTTCCGAGGGAGATGGGTACACTTCATCGGAGATTGTTGCGATAAGAAATTTCGTTTCTAGAGGGGGCACTCTAATCTTAATGGATGATTTTGGCTATTCAAGCAATCTTGCAGCAGAGTTCGGCCTTGACTTCACAAACCACCGCCTCTATACTGACTATAGTTACGACAGCGATCTTGGTTCAGACTTCGTCTGGGTGAACACTACCTCAGCATTCAATTTCACTTCTTCACAGGGAGTTCAGACTAGTGTAAACCCATGCCTGAGGGATATTGACAAAGACGGTGTAGTTGACGTTCTTGACAAGGATCCTAGTAACCCAGAGATTGGCGCCCAATTTGTCACCATTCAGGATTCAGGACTATGCTCTCATAGATTCCAGGGCACGGACCCATCTACAAATCAACCTAAGTGGGACTGGTCTCAGGACTATAGTATACTCACTAACACCCCATCAGCATTCGAGAAGGCCACTTCCTACAATCCAGCCGAACGCAGGTACGTAATTGCCAAAACTACTCAGGATTCTTGGATAGATAATAATGACGATGGTAATTACTCAGTTGGATCATATGCTGCATTCGGCCTGGTTGGAGACGAACAGGGCCCTTTCCCAGTTTATGTGAGGTATTGCGAGGTAATTCTATGCCGAAGTTCCGAGTCGGGAAGGGTTCACTTCATCTCTGACGGTTCTGTACTGATTAACTCGATTTATGACCCAGAGTTCGATTCTAGTTACTTGGGAATGGTTCCTGAGAACGACAATAGAAAGTGGATTCTGGATGTGGTTGCTGAGGCCCTAATTCTGAATAACAACGGCACGTCTCCGGGCGAACATTCCTTGGTAATTTTCGATGAAAGTCGGCATCAACAGCCCACTATCTTCGGAGATACTTACAACCTTGTGTACTACCTACTGATCTACTTCACAAATGATTGGATGGCAATGCTAATACTATTCCTATTCCTATTCATTTTGCTTGAGGCAGTACTAATCAGAAAGGAGGACCCGGAAGACTGGCGACATATCTTCAGAGTTGTTTACTATGGTTTTGGAGATGCTGAGAGATACAAGTACTATCAAAGGCCTGAGAAAATCCGACAGGTCCTCCTCACTAGGATTCGGAATCTAAACGCACTGACTAGGGAAGAGTTCGATGCAATGCCAGCATCGGAACTCCAAGGAATGATCCGTGACCCCGTTCTGGTTCGTTTCTTATTCGAGGATAGAAACTACAGGCCGGATGAATTGGTTGGAATTGTTAGGAGAATAAAGCAATGGGGAGAAGCAGGGGGGGTGACTAGAATTGTGGACTAGGAAGGCTGCAATAATGCTGACAGGCGGAATTAGTCTGATATTAGTAGGAATGATGATTTCTAATTTCCAGATGATTATAATCGGATTGACATTCATTGCCTTCATCACGATTAACGGTTGGATTGTCGGCCAGTCAAACCTCGAGATTACTAGATTCGTACCTCACTCAAATGTGTATAAGGGGGATCTAATCGAGGTATCTCTTTCCATAACCAACAATTCATACAGAAGAACTCAGTTACTCGAGGTATTCGACAATGTCCCCCACGAGATGAAGATTAGGAGGGGGATTAACCAGATTCGGCTTAATCTGGGTCCGGGGCAGTCGACAAAACTAGATTACATGCTCCGCTGTCCACTCCGTGGTCACTATTCGATAGGCCCAATCTCCGTGAGGTATCGAAACTCATTCGGTTTGTTTGTCAACGAGTCGGTGATTGAAGACCTCTGTGATATCACAGTATTTCCCCAAGTCAGAGATGTAGAGGATGCAATGCTAAGGGCCGATGTCCCAAAGATGTATACTGGAGCTACAACACTTCGAACCCCTGGTCCAGGGATGGAATTCTACTCATTGAGAGAGTACCTTTCCACAGACCCCATTCGCTCAATAAACTGGAAGGCATTTGCTAAAACTGGCGAGCTGATGGTCAATCAGAAGACTAGGGATGCAGTTACCGACATTTTCATAATACTGGATACTAGGGAAGTAAGCAGAATTGGAACCGTCCTGAAGAACCCTCTTGAGATGGGGGCCTCGGCAGCAGCCTCACTGGCTAGCCACTTCTTGAAAAGGAAAGACTCAGTTGCTATGGTTACCTATGGTAGCAGAATGGATTACTTGCCACCTGACACTGGAGATAAACAGCAGTATAAGGTTCTGAGTAGGCTAGCCTCAATTTCTCCGTCTGGTTCTATGCCTCTTCAAGCTGTTACCAATGCCCTTTCACCAAGGATTAGCCGTGGTTCTCCAATATTCATAATCAGCAGTCTAGAAGGAGATGGAACAACATTGCCAGCAATACGAAACTTATCGGGCAAAGGCCACGAAGTCATCATCCTCTCACCCAGTAGCGTAGATCTCGAGAGGTTAGTCAGCAGAATCCCTAGGATGGCTTACGAGGTACTGAAGCTAGAGAGGCAGAATAGGTTAACTGCAGTCTCAGGCTATGGGGCAAAGGTAGTCGACTGGATGCCAGATGTTGAATTGTCGCAGGCCTTGTTACAGTCCAGGGGGTGAAAGATTGGAAATTGGTGAAAAGAAAGCTGAGATTACCGAGACTCTCCACATTCCTGTTTTGAGGAGAAAATGGCAAATCCTAGTTCTCCAGATTGCATCCACAGTCTCACTCATTCTCTTGTTGAAGAGGATGGGCGAGATTTATGGGCTATGCAGTGAACAGTTCATAATCGATAATAATGAAGAAACATGGTGTCCTTCCTATGAGCACACTAGGGGGCTAATGTGGCTTGACAACTTGAACGGCTTGATGATTCCCGACTTCATTCTCGGCGTCGGACAGACCGGCATATTGTCCTTGCTCGGACCTCTGGCACTGTGTGCCTTTGCGACATTTGCAATCGAGCGTTTTTGGGCATCTTCGCAGGAGTTACAAACTAGGATCAAGAAGGTCTCAGCAGCATTGCTAGGTGCTTGGGTGATTATCCCATTCTTGTTCGCATGGATAATTGCTACTTTCAAGCACGGACTGCACTTCCCTTGGAACAGCAATGACTCGATGAATCACATCGGGGATCTTTTCCATCCACTGGGCTTGGTGATGGAGCTGGTTTTCCTGGGGATAGTCTTCGCTCCAATCTTAATTGGCCTAATTGGAATATGGGGGTTATCTAAGAGATCTATTTCATGGGTCGTTGGCTACTACATCATTGTGATTGCATTCCATGCAGTTCTAACATTCGAGCCCATTGTTTCCGAGGTCGACGTAGGACTTAGGGCACTTCCGACACAGATTGGAGAAGGAACAATGTTCGGGAATCTAGTTTCTCCACTAGCCAGCTCACTACTGGGAATCGCCATTCTGATGATATTATTCATGGAATCGGGAATGGCTGCAATTGGTCACATGGAGTACGCTGCTTCCCTGCCCGAGGAGTCCAAGCGTGATCCAGAGTACATCAGGCAGTTCAACAATGTAGTGAACTCTCATCTCATCCAGCTGATTGTCGTTGTCTCACTTGTTGGCATTACCACTGCTCTGGCACTGGCCTTCGACGACCTCATGATTACAATCGTTGGAATTCTGGAGGGGACGCAGTGGACTGGACAGGTGAAGGAGTCACTGGAGTTGCAGATGACTTATGGCAAGGTAATCTCTGCAGGACTATTCATTGTATCAGTTGCTGGATTGCGATTCATCGTCCCATGGCAGACCGTATCTGGTTACGTTGAATCAGGGATTGCCAGACTACGCTCCGATTAGGCCCGGATACGGATATACAATTTCCCTATCGAACTCGCGATAAGTGGTATGGTAATAATTAGTCCACAGGCAACTGCCGAAAACGATTTCTCCCCCAGAAAAGGCTCTATTCCAGAAGCGATTTCTGGAGCGATAATAATCCCAGAAACAGAGAGTGCTATCAGTGAAAACCTGTCAACGAAAGGCGAGAAAATCTTGCTTCCCATCTCACTCCTCCCAGGCAAGCCCCCGGAGTCTTCCATGGCATTCCGGTCAGGAGAGTACGAATCAATTCACCGGAGGATGGGTTCAAGCCTATGCTATGCGACGACTTATCATGAGTGATGAAATCGAGGTCCAGTCATGTAGCAGATGTCACTCCGATGCAATTGTCTTCCAAGCATACAGTGGCCAACACCTCTGCGGCCACCACCTCTATTCTTCCATTCGCAAGAGAACGTCACGCGAACTTCGGCTTCAGTTGGATTTGCCAAAAAACGCAATTAGGGACGACGGATCACACTTCGTTGTTCTCATCGCTGTTTCTGGTGGCAAGGACTCAGCCGTCCTCCTCTCTATGATGGATGAGATCATCGGTCGTCGAAGGGACGTGGAATTGGTCGCAGGGTGCGTAGACGAGGGGATCGACGGATACCGCGCTCCATCTATGGAATTCGCAAGAAAACTCGCGGAGTCAATTGACGTCAGGTTCGAGACGCTGAGCTACGAAGAGATGGGATATGGCAGAATGGACGAGGTAGTACGGCTAATGCCGTCAATGGGAGAAATGCACGCAGAGGCGAAGGGACTCATGCCTTGCTCGTTCTGCGGCGTCTTCCGTCGTCAGGGCCTCAATGCCCTAGCAGAAAAGGTCGGGGCCAACGTAATGGCCCTAGGGCATAATCTGGATGACATGGCCCAGTCGATTCTGATGAACCTCCAGAAGGGCGAGATAGACAGATCGGTCAGGCTCGCACCTCACACAAATTCTCAGATAGAGGGTTTGACTCCCAGGATAGTCCCTCTCAGATGGATTCCCGAGCAGGAGATCCACGCCTACGCACTGCATGCTGACCTGCCAATTCACCACGGAGAGTGCCCTCATGCACCGGGAGCAATGCGCCAGCAGAGCAGGTCAGTAGTAGCCCGATTGGAGGAGTTGACCCCTGGTGCGAGACACGGCCTCCTGCACTCCCTGGATCAAATCAGAGAACTCCATTCCATGGCTAACCCAGATTTCAAGCACGAGGTCAACAACTGCACGGAGTGCGGGGAGATCACCAGCCGGGAGGTCTGTCAGTCCTGCACAATGAGGGATTGGCTGGCAAATGCTTCCTAGTCGCATAGATAGTTATTCGGGAATTTTCCTACGCCAACGTTTAGGGGCTCAAATTAGATGATGTTCTCGATCAGCTCATCTATTTCCTGCCCACATCCGCAGTAGTAACACCTGACTTCCAATGGGTCTCGAGAGATTACTCGCATTCTCTGAGGGAGAGGCTCGTGGTTGTTCTTCGTGATGCAGTTCGAGAAGGAGCATCTGGCGATGTTTAACAGGTCATCCCCCAGTTCCACTTTCATCTTCTCTGCAACTGCATGGTTCCTGATTATCGCTATGCTGGCAGCAGGAGCGATTAGTGCCAGCCTGTCCAGATCCTCTTGGTCAAGTTCCCTGTCTTCGATCTTGAGCACATCTTTCCTCCCAATCTTGTCGCTTGGAACGTTCATCACAAGGGAAACCGGAGTCGCTCTGTCAGTATCGATTCCCAGGATCCTGATTACCTGCATCGCGTATCCAGAGGGTATGTGGTCGATCACTGTCCCGTTTCGAATCGCGGTTACTCTTCTCATCTCAGTCATTACTTCACCTTCTTCGGGACTTTCACACCTAGGCTCCTGCACAGTAGGGACATCCTAGTAGGCACGCCATTGAACGCCTGCTGAAAGTACCTAGCAAATTTGGTGGAGTCGACGCTGGGGGCTATTTCATCCACCCTAGGTAGTGGGTGCATGACAATCATGCCCTCCTTAGCACCCACCAGATCTGTTGCCTCAATTTTGTATATCCCTGCTACCTTGGTATATTCTTCCTCGTCAGGGAATCTCTCCTTCTGGATTCTTGTCATGTAGATGACGTCAGCTCCGGTAATTTGTTCATTCAGGGACTCCGTCTCAGTGACATCCGCTCCATGGGATCTCAAGTCAGAGACTATCTCTACTGGCATCTTCAGTGAGGTTGGGGAGACTAGTGTAAGACTGGCACCGAACCTCACAAGTGCGTGAGATAGACTGTGAGCCGTCCTTCCGTATCTCAAATCACCCACTAGAACCACATTCAAACCATCCAGGGACTCATGAGCCTGTCGTATGGTGAATAGGTCTAGCATTGTCTGCGTAGGGTGGTTTCCAGCCCCGTCTCCAGCATTCAGTATCGGTATTCTGACGGCATCAGCGCTGTACTGCGCTGCACCCTGTCTAGGATGCCTGATTGCCGCTACGTCTGCATAACCGTCAATCATCTGCATCGTATCATACAGAGTCTCGCCCTTGGAGACAGATGTGCCAACCGAGCTGAAGTTCAGGACCGAGCCACCGAGCCTCTTCATGGCGGTTTCGAATGACATTCGAGTCCTAGTAGAGTTCTCGAAGAACATATTTGCCAGAACCTTGCCTTGTAGCAGAGGCAGGAGAATTTCCCCCCTGGCTACAGGAACTAGGCGCTCGGCATCGTCCAACACAGCAATGATATCGTCATTGCTTAGGTCGTCCATAGTTACTAGGTTGCCCATAGCCCTCTGTCTCTCGCGGATGCGCCTCTCTGATATGCCTTGTCATTGGCCGAATTCCTTGATTTCACCAAACCGGCGTCTTGATGAGTGATACTCCGCCCCCCAAGTTGCGATGATAATCAGTCGAACCCCGCTAAGAGTGTCCTTCTGTGGCGGTGGGACAGATATTGACGAGTTCTCTATGACCGAGCCATCGGGCGGCCTCGTAGTTTCTGCTGCAATAAACAAATATGTGTATGTCACGATCAACAGGAGATTCGATGACAGGATTAGAATCTCATATTCGTCCATGGAGGATGTCGATTCAGTATCCAATATTCAGCATGACTTAGTTAGGGAGGCTTTGCGACTAACTGGCATTGAATCAGGAGTTGAGATCACTACTATCGCAGACATACCTGGAAGAGGGTCTGGACTTGGATCTTCTTCATCGGTCACCGTTGGCCTTCTGAATGCAATGTATGCATTCCAAGGCAGAAAGCCACTGAAGGAACAACTTGCCGAAGAGGCATGCAAGATTGAGATAGAAATAATGGGAGCTCCCATCGGGCGTCAGGATCAGTACGCAGCCTCCTACGGTGGAGTCAACTCAATCAGATTTGGAGGCAAAGGAGTTTCTGTAGAACCAATGGAAATTGGAAATGATATGTTAGCCGAGATATCCAGAAATTTCACACTTGTTTTCACCGGAATGACCCGAAGTGCTAGTAAAGTTCTCGCCGAGGAATCGGAAGATGAGGAAGACAAGAGTAGCAGGATGCGCGAGATTAGAAATCACGCAGACCAGGCAGTATTGATGTTTCAAAATGGCGATCTCGATTCTCTCGGGGCGCTTCTGAATGATACTTGGACTGCCAAGAGAGGGATTTCATCGATGATTACGAATCCATCTATCGATGAATTATACGGGCGAGTCATGTCTTCTGGAGCAAAGGGTGCGAAGTTGTTAGGGGCTGGAAATGGTGGTTTTCTACTAGTCTACGGTGACAATGGACTTAGAGAAACTCTGCAAAGGGAACTTGGTCCTGATTTTCAGATGTTCCCTCTGGAAATAGATTTCTCAGGTTCCAGAATAATCCATGGAACCTCATAGTGGTGAATAGATGTCCTTCCAAATGAGAAATTTCAGGATCGCCAAAATCACCTTTGTATCGTTACTTGTTTTTCTATTGCCACTTCAAGAATCGATTAATCCATTAGAGAGACACCCCACAGTGACTCACAATTCTATTTCGGAAAGCAACGTTCCAATTCAGGGGCAATCATTCCTCAACTTTACTGGCACAATATCTCCAAACTCACAAGTTAATGCCACATGGTTCTCAGAGGTCACAGTCTCTGAGAGTTATGGCACTGACCTACTGGAAAACAGATCGATGGGTCTACTATGGCAAATAGACGAACATCTTGGTAACTCAGATGGTTGGCTAGACTCCGCTGAATCTCAGGAATTCTCAGAACTAGTGGTCTCCTCAAGAACATGGAGCGACTCATCTTCTGGGGGCTGTTGTAGTTTCGACTACAACCCAATGGACGTAATTGGACAGATGGAAATACACGTCACACCTCCGGAAACAGGACTCATTAATCGAACCCATGGAAACTGGAGTTGGACCGAGTCAGTAACCATCTCCGGAGCGTCTGATGGGAGGACTCTGAGGTTAATTGATATCCCAAGATCAGGTGCCCTAATTGAGGAAGTACCCCTATTAATTCAACTGCCCGATGATTGGGAATTCAGGTACAGCCCAATGTCAGAGGTAATCTCAGGTAACCCCGGATTATTCACAGTTAATCGTTCCCAGGCCCCGGTAGCTCACGACATCAGAATTACAATCACCCAGAATATGCCTCCAATTATCTCTGCTGCCAGAACCCCCTATTCATCTTCTACGATCTCCCTAGACAAAGCCTCAGCATTCTCGGCATCATGCACCGACAGCCCACTAGACACTCCGCAAATCCAATGGACAGTAAGTAAGGAGGGCCAGGAAATCAGCACTTATCATAATTCATGGTTCGAAGTCGTCCCAAAGGAGATAGGCTTCTCACATGGAGAAGTAATGAGCGTAAATGCCACTTGCATCGATTTTCACGGAGAATCTTCTCATTGGAACGATAATCCGACAGTTGACGGAGTGAAACCAACCTGGAACGGCACTATAGTAGTGGGTAATTCCACTAAATCACCTCTCGATCCAACAAATCTCAGTCCGATTCTGGCCCCAGCAGGAAGCACCCTTCGTTTCGAGGTAAATGGCTCCGATGACTCTTCGTTGCCAGTCCTTCTGGAATTGTACAGCAACATCTCAGAAGGTTGGAGGCAATCAGGTATCTCCAATCAAACATTCGAATTCACAGCGAATCAGGGAATGGGAATCAATGGAGCTTACATGGGTCTCCATCAGAGGCACTTAGAGAGAAATCCAACTTTGATCAACGTCGCTCTACTGGTTTCTGATGACGCTGGAAACACTGCTATCGGACAATGGGTTGTCAAGGTACTCGACTCAAATTCGCCAACTGTAATTCCCAGACTCTTCTCTAACGGAATTGAGGTGGAGGCAAGTGACAAGATCCATGAGAATGACGAATTACAACTCAATCTATCACACTCTTTCGATGACCTAGACTCTATCGACAATGTCACATGGTCTATCTGGATCGACGGTAACGAAATTATCTGGGAGGTACAGAACTGGTCGGTCTCGGAGGCAATTCTTATTCCGTCATTGACACAGGGTGCTCACGACATTGTCGTTAAGGCGACCGACTCCAAGGAGAACACCAGGGAGGAGACAGTTTCTATAACTGTACAGCCAAAGAGTGGGGCTCACATCAGGGTGGTAGAAGCAACTCTGTCTGAAGACTCCAAGGTCGGAGGTACTTCCATACTGACAGTAATAGTTCAGAACGATGGAGCAGATCCAGCATTCGCTCGTGTTTGCCTTTCCAACATATGTGGAAGATGGACTGAGCAGCCCTTCGCATCATCATTGCAAACTGGATCGGGGCAGGGAATCGTAGAATTCCAATTCGAAATGGAAAACAATAGCTTAGAAGACCTGTATCTGAATTGGGACAGTGCATCAGCCGGAACCAATGGGAAGATTCCGATAGAAGTAGAACTTGATTCTGAAGACGCAAACTATACGTTCTACATTCTTGTATTAGTCATGATCATATCTTCGATGTATATGTTTTATTCCATGACTCGGGCCGACGGCCCAGAATAATCAGACCCCATCTCTGCTCATTGAACCGCATACATATTGACCCCCTCTGCATCTTCGTAATTCATGGTGATGCTTCCTGACTACCCAGCCCGCGTCGTCGCAAAACATCGTAACAGGATCGATAGGGCAGCCCTAATCTGTCAATTCTTACTAATCTCTATTGGGGCATGGTGGATTTTTTCGTCATTTGGGAGCGAGTCCTCTTCCCTCGGAAGGTTCGGACCGGTAGCAATCCTATTCTCGTCGGCTCTCATGATACCTGATCTTGTCGAATTCGGACCAATACAAAGGACTCGAGTTTCTACTGCGTGCTGCATTTCATGGCCTCCACTGCTTGCATTTGCTGAGGTAAATAGGAACGAGGGAGGTAATGTTGAGGGAGTAATTCTCCTTGCTTTGGTATCTGCAGCACTCTATTCATCTTCGAGACACATTCTTGGTTCGGACGTCAATTCCAGGCGATGGAGGGGTTTGATGACAACTTTCGGCTTTGGTCTGGCAATCCCGGTCGTGTTAGCCAGCTCCAGCTCCGAGTCATTTCTCATCATCGGAACCTCAGCTCTGTTGACCACAATCCCACCCCTTCTCACGAAGGACGGTCTCGAGAGAGAAAGACGAGTTTTCTCCGAACGGTTGAAAACTGCTGAGAGTCGAATCTTGGAATTGCAGTCTGGAAACAGTCTTTTACAACAGCCAAATTCTCTCCTGAAGACTGCTAGAGAAGAGGGCTGGAAGGATCCTAATCAGGGAATAAAACTAGTTTCTGAGGCCGAGAGGGAGACCGAGAGGATTCTCTCTTTCCTATCTGATATAGAGGAGGTCAAGGAGCAATCGATTAGAGCCTTAGATCGTGCAGAGGCAATTACGGGTAATCCCGGTATAGCGAGGATGATTTTTGATACTGCGCAAACTGAGATGGAGAACGGATCCCTGAGGATTGCTGAGAATAAATTCAGAGAATCCAAATCCAAGGCCGAGACTCTAGAGTCCCATTGGCAAAACGCCAAAGACGCTATCGAGGAGGCGGAGACGGCAATTTCAACAGGCGACGGCCACTTGGTCCAAGGCCTCCTCTCCACGCTTGAGGATGCGAAGAAGGCTATGGTGGATGAGGATCCAGAGTACGCTTTGGCAATAGTCTCTGAGATTCCCTCTCAGATGGGCGACGCCGAAGGACTAATGGAACGAGCTAGAATTTCATTAGAGGATGCTGAAAACGAGATTTCTTCCTCTGACTCCGGCTCTATTGCTGAACTCCAACAGAGGTTCAAAGAGGCAAATGAAGCACTAGAAGTTGGAAACGCTTCTCTGACAATAGGATTGGCAGATGGAATAACTAGGGCACTTCGAAGGGAAGCCTCTGCCAAGACATCAGTTCAGAGGGCATTGAGGCAGAGGAAGAGCATCGAGGACGATATCCCACCTGGAGCGGCGGGCTCTGAATGGAGGGCGAGACTGGAAGCCATAGCATCGCTGGCGGATGCTGGCAATTGGGTGGAGGCAGATGATTCGATGCAGATTCTGGTTTCAGAGCTTGAGTCTCTCTCTTCCAGAGTAGGCGAGGCAAAGGAGATGCTAGACTTCCTTGAGGGTGACTGGAAAAAGCTCAGGAATAGGCTAGATTCCTCCGGTGTTTCTCCCGAAAATGAGATGAGAGTGGAAGCCGAGAGTGCTCTGACAGACTCGGAGAAAGCCCTATCGGAAGGCAGGGTAGAATCATGCCTGGACTACTTGGGTAAGGCCGATTCGGCCATGGAAGCACTCCGACGGCTCGTATAGGGCAAATCTCTGTTTAACCTCTACCGAGTCTCTCAATTACCACGACCTTCTCTCTGGAATCAGGCGGGCATGGTCTAGTGGTTATGACAGTAGGTTCCCAACCTGCTAACCCGGGTTCAACTCCCGGTGTCCGCACCACATTATTCTCGAGTAACCGAGTTACCCATGACTCATGCAGCCAATTCGTTTAAATTGCAGATGACGATGATTCAACCTTATGGACCAATCACTGGACATGCAGGTTGCCGCGCTGATTTTCCTAGCCGGCACAAAGAGCCTCGTCACCAGTACGGACACTGGTGACGTTGAAATGATGAGTGACAATGAGGAACCGGACGAGCCCGCGCCATTCCTTCCTCTTCGTAATCGAGCTCCACCATCTCCGTCCAAACCAGTCTGTGTTGGGGTTGTGGCCCACTGGGATCGTCAAATCTTCTAACCACTTCAATCAAAGGCGATAGCGGTCATCGGGGCATGATGAATGGCGTTTCCGCTGTGCGTGTGCTTACCCTATTCGCAATCGCCTCATTGGCTGCAGGAGGTTGGCTGTATCAGGACAATGAGGCTGATCACCTTTCCGGAGGAACAAACGAATTCGACTTGATAGAGACCTCCATGGCTGCTGATTCAGGGGATTCGGACGGTGTTGAGGAAGTGGCACGAGAACCAGAATCCAAAGACGATGTTTCTGCAAGCACACCCTCGGACCTGTCGTTCGGGTTGATTGCCGGGGGAGCAGGAACACTCGGTTCCCTCACAATCGCGGCAGTTGTTTCCGAGGCGTTTCGTGTGACGGTCCTTGTTGCACTATTGGCTCCTATGCTTGCAATGGGGGGAAACGGTGACGATCTGCTGACTAGGGGGCGCATCCTTGGATATCTCGAGGCCAACGCCGGCATTCACTTCTCAGCACTAAGGGATGCACTCGGACTAGCCAATGGAGTCACTGCGTACCACTTGCATCTGCTCGAATCCCAGGGGGGGGTCATCTCCTGGAGGGATGGAAAGCTCCGACGCTATGCCGTATCTTCCCTCTCCCGCGAAGAGGTCGGCAGAGTCCGGAATCCCATCATAGGAACACGCTTCGCCATACTGGAGGTCATCGCAAATTCTGGCAACGTTGGGATTTCTGGCAACGAAGTCAGGAAGAAACTGAAGATTTCACGGCAGCTCCTGAGTCACCACATCAGGGAATTACGCAACGCAGGAATGGTGGAGGCGGCCGCTGAATCGAGACGCCCACCTTGGAGGCTCTCCGATGCAGGTCAGTTGGCCCTGCTGTCTTCTCGCAGTCTTTCGGGTTCTGAGGCAGCAATTTGAGTCCGGACGATGAGACCTATTTGTCCAATCATCATACCAACTTCTTGATATGGGACGCGATTGCCCAATATTCCATGGACAACCGAACCACTAACGCAATGCTCATTCTTATCGTGCTTCTGAGCGCGGGATGCCTCCAAGCAGTGGACGATGTAATCGAGGATATCGACCAGACGATAGACGCCCTCGAGGGTGATTACCCGCAACTGGAGATGCCCGAGCGCACTCGCTCCTCCCCAGCTCTGCACAACTACGATGCCTGCGATGCTCTTCTCGAGGACCTAAAGAGAGCGGTATACGATGAGATGGTAGTGAATCTAGATCAGCAGAGCTACTGGCACTGGGTCTCCGAGCCTTGGATGATGAGGATGGATGACATTGACATCGCGTTCGCCGAAGCCGATATGGCAACTGTCGAGAACTCTGCAGATTCCGTGGACGGGGTCTCGTCCGGAACTAGTGCAGACTCCGACTCTCGCGAGGGAGAGTTCTCAGGCACAAACAACCAGGAGTCCGGGGTCGATGAGGCCGACTTCCTGAAGACCGATGGATACCACATCTACATGCTAAACGGGCAACTGCTGATTATCATGGGAGTCCCGGAGTTTGGTAACCTGACTATGGAGTCCAATTTGACAATAGAGGGGAATCCAACCCAGATGATGATTGAGGGCGATAGGCTGATTATCTCCTCCTCGATAAACTACTGGAACCTCCCTGCAGACAGCGATCTAAGGAAACTAATGACCAAGGAGGTTACAGTGGATGGAGATAGCAAACCCTACACGTACACGAAGGTCCAGAGTCTAGTCAAGTACACTGTTGTGGATATCACCAATCGATCCTCCCCATCCGTAGAGAAGGAGATGTACATTGAGGGCAACTATCATACAGCGAGGATGGTGGATGGGACAGTCCGATCAGTGACGCATCTGTGGACATACTTCGATGGAATAAGGAACTGGGTGGACCTCCCTGAGGATTACTGGTCAGAGGATGATTTGGACAAGAGGATGGATATCTGGAACGAGAGCGTAGAACAGACTGTCCTGCATAACGAGCAGATAATCTCGGTACTCACTCTCGATGACTTCGTCCCCCACATCTACGAGATGAAGGATGGAGAGATTTTCACTCATCCTCTTACTTACGAGAAGTGTACGGAGTTCTCAGCCAGTGCAGACAGCGCAGGGAGGGGCTTCACGACGATAATGACGATACAGATGCTCAACGACGAGATTTCACTGGAGGTGGATCACATCACATCCTCCTGGGCCCATGTCTACTCATCCAAGGACACCCTAGTCCTAGCTGAGCCAGCCAACGATATCTGGTGGTTCTGGAGGAACTCAGACTGGGAGGACGCTACTAACATCCACTCGTTCGATATCAGTGATGCGAATCACACAACTTACATTGCTTCTGGTAGAGTAGAGGGGACTGTCAACGACCAATTCTCGATTAGCGAGCACAACGGCGACATCAGGGTCGCATCAACCTCGGATAACTGGGGGATGTGGTGGAGAATAGCAGAGTTCGACGAGAATGGAGATTCGGTCTGGAGTGGCCCAACCAACCAAGTGACCATACTGACCCATGATGGAGAGGGAATTCTCGATCAAACGGGCTTCATCGGTGGAATTGCTGAGGGAGAGACGATCTGGAGCGCTAGATTCGTTGGAGACAGAGGCTATCTAGTGACTTTCATGAACATAGATCCACTATGGGTTCTCGACCTCTCAGACCCATCCAACCCAGTAATCTTGGGAGAGTTGGAGGTACCTGGAGTCTCAACCTATATCCACCCAGTGGATGAGAACACACTCCTGACAATAGGGATAGCACCAGGAGCAGATGGTCTAGGTCTGGACTGGTCGACGACCCAGGTTTCCCTCTTCGATGTCAGTGACACCAGCAAGCCCACACTTTCGGACTCACTTATGTTGACTCCAGGATACGCGGACGAAAACTGCGATGATATCAGGAACTGCGGCTGGTCATGGTCATACTCAGAGGCTACATACGAGCACAAGGCATTCACGTTCTGGGCTCCAGAGTCGCTATTGGCCGTGCCACTTTCCACTCACCGGTACGTCTACGACGAGATTGAGATCGAAGGCAGGGTATACTCCCACTATGGCTACGAGTACGTCTCTATGCTGAAATTGATCAATGTTGATGTCGACAACGGGACTCTGACCAATCACGGGCAAGTTGAGCACTCGGAATTCTATAACGAGGAGGGATTGTCAAATTGGTGGTCTGGAACAACTAGCATCCGTCGGTCGATATTTATGGGCGATTATGTCTACTCATTCTCATCGGGAGGTGCAACAGTCCACAGAACTGCTGATCTCCAACTGATGATGGAACTGGAGCTTCCCGGAAACGAACCTTATGCATCTTATGCAGGGGCTCCCGTTACAGTAGATTCTGACCCTGCCGAAACCTCAAGCTCTTCCCAGTAGAGCCCGGCTCTACCAGAAAAGCTCCTCTGTTAGGTCCCCCGACTTCTCGCTTGAACACCATCCTCCCGTCAACGAATGTGCTAACCGGCCACCCAGTGAGCTCCATCCCCTCGAAAGCGCTCCACCCGACTCTGGTCCACGTCTCTGAGTCGGATATATTCCTCTTGGATTTCATATCCACTAGAACCATGTCTGCATCGAATCCCTCTAGAAGCTCCCCCTTCCCCTCCATTCCGTAGACTTGGGCAGGACTCTCGCACATCCACCTAGCTACATCTGGGATCGAGCATCTCCCTTCTGATGCGTGAGTAAGCATCACTGGCAGTGATGTCTCGACACCTGGCATTCCCGAGTGAGCTTTAGGGAATCCCAATGCCTTGTTCTCTATGGTGTGAGGCGCATGATCTGTAGCAATGCAGTCAATGGTCCCGTCCTTCAGCCTCTTCCAGAGAGCCTCCTTATCTTCCGTGTATCTGATGGGAGGATTCATGATCAGTCGGGGCCCCCTCCCCTCTACATCGGTTTGGTCAAATGTAAGGTGTTGAGGGCAGACTTCCGTAGTCACGTGTTTGCTCTTGTTCTCAGCCAACCAGTCGGCTTCCAGCCTACTAGTCAGATGAAGCACATGGAGTCTATGGGAGTTTTCGTCTGCTAGTTTACAAGCCCTCTTCGTAGCGATTAGAGCTGTCTCGCTGTCTCGCCATTCTGCATGTGCAGCGACATCGCATCTCCCTTCGAATTGCGGCCTTCTCTCGTTCAGCCTATCTTCGTCCTCAGCATGAACAGCGATTACTCCTGCTGTACCCGAAAAAATTTGTTCAAGGGCATCCTGTTCATTGACCAGCAGGTCACCAGTGCTGCTTCCCATGAAGATCTTGATCCCACAGATTCCATCAACCGGAGTAGGGCTATACGGAGTCCCAACTGCTGCTTGGAGCTCTGGTAAGTTATCCAGAGTAGCACCGATGAAGAAACCGTGGTGGGTAACAGCATTTCTAGAAGCCGATTCTATCTTGGATTGCATAGCTCCCATACTAGTTGCGGAAGGTACGTTGTTCGGCATATCCAGGAACGAAGTCACACCCCCGGAAGCAGCAGCTTTGCTTCCGCTCCCAATATCCTCCTTCTCAGTTTGCCCAGGCTCTCTGAAGTGGACTTGAGGATCAATTGCCCCTGGCAGCAGTAGCAATCCTTCGGCCTCCACAACTACCTCACCATCCATGGGAGTAAGTCCACCCCCTGGGGCCACCGAATCGATCAATCCACCGAATGCACGGAGATCACCATGAACCAAACTACCTTGAAAAACCATCTCTGCGTTTCTAATCAGAAGCGACTGTTCCATAGTCCTCTAACAGAGCCGGTGACTGAACGTTGAATACTGTTCGCATCAATAAAGTTGAGAAACCACATCAGTATGTGTAAAATAGGCCAGCCTTCAGCGGATGAATAGCGGGTTGGAGTAGTCAGGTTATCTCGTCGGGCTCATAACCCGGAGACCGATGGTTCAAATCCATCACCCGCTACCAGAATATAGAGTGAAAGTAAAAATCGATAGACTGCTCTGATTCATCGTGCATGAATACTTTCATAGAACTCCTAGGGGTCCTTCGTTTGTTCATATACCACCGATTGAGAACAGGAGAATATTGGTGATTGGATGAGCGAAGAAACTGCGAGTGAGAAAGTGGCAGAAGAAAAGATAATGATAGAAGTGGACGAACCTGAGCCGACAATAGATGATTTGCCGGGCGTAGGTCCAGCAACAGCCGAGAAACTTCGAGAGGCAGGATTCGAGGATCTCTTAGCTATCGCTGTAATGAGTCCACCAGAACTATCCGAGCAGGCAGAGTTGGGAGAGGCAGTCTCATCAAAGATTATCGCTGGTGCCAAGAAGCTAGCGAACATTGGCGGATTCGTCAGTGGTGTTGCACTTCTTGAGAGGAGAAAGAGAGTCCAGAAGCTGACATCCGGGGCATCATCTTTGGATGAGCTCCTCGGCGGAGGGTTCGAGACTCAGGCAATAGTAGAGGTATTCGGTGAGTTTGGAAGCGGAAAGACCCAGATCGGGCATCAGCTGGCAGTAAACTGCATCCTAGGATTGGAGCAAGGTGGTCTTGACGGCGAGATTGTTTACATTGACACAGAGGACACATTCAGGCCAGAGAGGATATCACAGATGGCTGAGGGTGTGGGAATGGATCCTCAGGATGCACTCGATAGGATTCACGTCGCCAGAGCATACAACTCGGCTCATCAGATGCTTCTCGTAGATGAGATAAAGAGAATGGCAAAGAGTCTTGATGTCAAACTAATCATTGTCGACTCCCTAACCAGTCACTTCCGAGCTGAGTACATCGGAAGAGGAATGTTGGCTCCAAGACAACAGAAACTGAACCGGCACATGAAGGAGCTGAAGCAAGTTGCCGATGTGCATAACGCCGTCGTCTTAGTAACAAACCAAGTCATGTCTAAGCCAGATTCAATGTGGGGAGATCCCACCAGAGCAATTGGAGGTCACATTGTAGGTCACGCCAGCACATTCCGCCTTTACCTCAGGAAGTCAAAGGGGGGCCGTCGAATAGCTCGCCTGATTGACAGCCCAAACCTTCCTGAGGGCGAGGCAGTCTTTACCGTGACATCCGAGGGTCTGCGCGATTAGCGTAGGCCCCGGGGTCCGAAGTCTACGTTGGTAGCTCGGATAGTGCAGTCTCTACAGTCCTCATCAGGGACCTGAAATGACCTTCGTCGAAACCTAGTTTTAGATCGGCCGCTGAGAAGAGATCCGGCAAGGTTCTAGTATTGCCAAGAGACATAGCACTCGAATAGTCATCAAGCGCCTTTTGTGGGTCGCTCATCTGAGTCTTCCACAGTTGTAACGAACCAAGTTGTGCGATACCGTATTCAATGTAATAGAATGGGACTCCGAATAGATGCCCCTGTTGCTGCCATGATAACTCTCTGAAGTCCGTGTGACCAGTCCAGTCCATGTCTGAGCCGAACTTGTCTCTTATTGACAGCCATACCTCGGCCCTTTCCTCTCTAGAGTGTCCAGGGTTCGCATATACCCAATGCTGGAATGAATCAATGGTGGATATCCAAGGTAACAGGAAGATCACTCCTTCTAAATGCGTCCTCCTTGCCCTCGCAGTCTCTTCTGAGTCGTAGAACTTGTCCCACCATGGTTGTGTCAGCAGTTCCATGGACATGGATGCTACCTCTGCGAACTCAATTGGATAGTCCCTCTCGTCAATCAGTTCCAGATGCCCGCAGTAGAGAGAGTGGAAAGCATGTCCAGCTTCATGAATCATCGTCTCTAAGTCGCCTTGAAGGCCTGCTGCGTTCATAAAAATAAACGGTACCCTACTCTTCTCCAGATAATACTGGTATCCTCCAGGAGCCTTCCCTTTCCTAGTATCCAGATCTAGAGTGTCCATCTCCACCAGTTTGTCGAACTTTTCTCCAAGATCATTTGAGATTTCATGGAACATCTCAGATAACTTCTGAACCATCTCTTCTACTGTTTCGAATGGCTTTAGCGGCTCTCTTCCATGGATGTCTGGGCCCGATCCTCCTTTCTCGTCTACGTCCCATGGGCATAACTCACTTATCCCAAGACCAACGCCTCTATCCTTGTTTATCTGTTTGAGAATGGGCATGCAAACCGACTCTACAGATCCATGGAACTCTAGGCAATCCTCTATGGTGTAGTCGAATCTATGCATTGCCCTGAACATGTATTCTGTATAACTCTCGAAGCCTGCGTTGAGGGCCATTTGATGTCTGATAGAGATCAACTCATCGAAAATTTCAGACAATCTCTCATGATCTTCCATCCTCCTTGCAGCCATGGTCATCCATGCTGATTGTCGTTCGGATCTGTCATTTGACTCCAGATACTTACTCATCTGGGGGAAAGTCATTTCCTCGCCATCGAACTCAACAGTCATTGCCCCATTAATCGTCTGTGATTCGGTAACAAGCTCTGTTTGCCTCACTCCCAAGGGGATGTTTTCTTTTCGGAAGATTTCGACATCTGTCCTCATACCTCTAAGCATCAGGTCGTATCTACTAGGAAGGTCATCAACTGATGAGTGACTGACTATCCTTCTATTCAATGCATCCGAGAACTCAGATAACTTCGGTCTGACATTGCTCATGAATTCTAGAAAAGCCCCTTTCTTTTCCTCATTCTCGGTATCGCAAGTCATCCCAATGTACAGTAATGCCCCAGCCTCCGAAATGTGCTCCGCAAGTTCAGAGGAGTCAGATATTAGATTCTCCAGACAACTAGAGCAATTCAAGTCTCTTTCAAGAAGTTCGTTAGTGATGGGCTCAAGATTGTCCCATGATGTGGCCTCAAAGTCGTCTGGAACAAAGCCGCTTCCCAAGGTCATTCCTCACTTCTTTACGGGCATGGGACCTAGTGGAAGAGGACCTTGCTCTCGAGTCCACTTTGTACACTTCCATTCTTCTACGGCTGACACTACTTTCTCACGAATTTCTTTCAAGTCAGGATGTTCTGGGTTGTTCTTCTCTACCCAGCAAGCCGTGCAGTACCTTCTGCTCTCATGATTGAGGAAGTTCCCTGAAGTGCATGCAATGCCGCATTCAGCGCATGTTCCGAAGCCGTAGAACTTTGGCATGTTACGAATTCCTGTCATGCTCCTCGTCTATCAACATGACTGCTGAAAAAACTCATCTCAAATCGGAAAGGGCAATGTGACTCAGGAAGCAATCCTCGATTTCTGTGATACTTGACTCACTTGAATAGTCTGAACCAATCCTCTCGAGTCCACTCGTTGATGGAGTCGGACGGCTTGGCATCAGTGATCCTCCTAGGTGTTCGATTAGTCGAATCGCCTCTTCTGTAGCATCGTTGTAACTTTCCAAGGGGATAGAGAATTCTCCGAATCCATCACCTATCTCAGAGTCAGGAAGCATGACTATCCATGCACATTCGTCATCTACTGCAACACCAGCTCTCTCAAACGCCTTATTGATCTGACGAGTCCCTGAGATTAGTCTTAGAAACTCTGCATCTGGGGTCTTCGCGACCATTTCACCAGAATCCTCACTCTTCCTAAGTGCATACCATGCTGTCCATAGGTGGATTTCACTAGCCACCGCCTCATATGCCAAAATCATCCATCTATTGCTTGATCTCCATTCGTTAATGATGGATACTACAGAGAAGACATTCTCGATTGGTTCTGAGAACTTGATGCCCCAAGAAGGGAACCATGGCACAGGGTGGTGCGCGTCCATGCTGCCCGATGCTGTTCTGTTGAAGAATTTGATTAGCGTGACCTTCTAACTGATTTACTTGCTGAATCCACTAGTTTGTCCACCAATCTTGGACTCCACCCTCTTAGATCCGATAGTCTAGACCTGTCCCTCTCGGTTATCACAGAGACGTCAGATGCATTGGCTACACCGAGGGTGTCAGACATTTCTCTAGCCCTTACTCTCCCAACTCCTTTGATTGCCACTAGTCCTAGGATGTCTGCTTTGCATCCGTACCTAACTCTTCGATGGACCTCGTCGATGGATTCGAACAATGTCTTGTGTGCTCCTCGATCTATTCTTGCTAAATCTTCGTCCTCGGATAGAATCCTGCGCATTGCATAAAGGAGCCATTCGAGCAGCTCAACTCTGCTTCGCAAATCTCCGGCCTGGACTCCCCAATCATTCTCTATCGTCTCTAGTGAGTCTTCATCCATCCACGAATGAACTACTAGTGTGCCCTTCATTCTTCGCTCTTCTTCGAGATCAACGGGAATAGAAAGCAACTCTCTTTCGTGCCCATGTAGGGCTTCTTGAATCGCACTATAGTCGTTCTTCCTAGGCCACAGAGGGAGAAAATCGGGTGTACAAGAAGCTAGATGGAGAAGGCTCAGTGGAGAAACCTGTCCAACCTTGTCTTCTCCGGAAACAATACCCATCGCCTTTCTTAAGCCATCTTGAATGATTCTGCCAGAAATGGGGTTTAGGTAAAGCCTGGAAACTCTGGAACCCAAGGGTGTAGGGGAGTATGTCATCGCAGAAGGTTCTGGAAGAAAGGACTCGGACGGATTATACTTACTAGCCTTCTTGAAACCAAAAATTGCAGGCCCTCTTCTGGGAGCTAGCCTTCTTGTAAGCATCTCTTCCTTGGGAATCAGGTCCAATCCCGGAATTGCAGTTGCTGAGTTCGCCCATGAGGGCATCTCATCTTGCCAGTCTTCTTCCTCGACCTCTATGGTTTTCATCTCCTTAATCCTCTTCTTGACTTGCTTGGACTCTCCAGTTCTATCTATCATCCCATTCTCACAGAGCCACTGTAGAACATCATCTGTTCTCGCCTCAAGAGTCTCTGACTCCATCTGGCTTGCTAGGAATGTCTTCGATAGAAATCTTGAGATGGCGTCTCTATCATCAATTCCCGCAGTCGCAACTATGGATAGAATGTGAGTAAGGAGGGCGCCGTCCTCCTCCGCATTCTGAGCTCTCGGATTGGCCAGTTTAGAAGTGACCTTCTCCGGCTTTCCTTTGAGGTAGAAATCGATTAGAGAAGCCTCGTCTTGCTTGCTCTTTGATACCAGAAAAGACTCTCCAAACTCGTCGAAACCAGGCCTTCCGGCCCTACCCATCATCTGCCTCACCTCCATAACGGGAAGAGGCATACTTCTGGCAGCAACAGTGCTCCATCTTCTTGTGTCTCTGACCACAACCCTGCTGGCTGGCAGATTCACTCCTTGGGCAAGAGTAGGGGTGGCAACTATGCACAACAGATTTCCAGACTTGAAACCCCCTTCGATGACCTTTCTTTGCGAAGAAGTCAGACCTGCATGATGAAAACCAACTCCCCCTCTTACTGCATTTTCTAGGGCCTTCACGGTGACTGAACCGTTCTCTCTTGCAGAAAGTGCTCCCGCCATTGCATCCCATGACTCAGTAACTGACTTCGAAAATCCATGAATACCCGCAGCTACCTTAGATTTAACATGTTCAGAGAGCTCTCTTGCTTCCTTCTGCGCCGAGGATCTCGAAGCAACGAAAACTAGCATCTGCTTGTCCATATCAATTGTGTCGTCCAACACAGAATGGAGGTTCTTTTTCGCTCCTCCTCCAAGACGCTTTGACTCAGGCAAAGCGAAATCTCCTCCCGGGCTTTCAACGGAGTGGTATCTAAGGTCTAAACCGGTCAGAGTTCCAGAGTAGAGGGCAATTGGTCGCCAGTCAGATTTTATTAGATCCGCTTCCAACCATTCTGACAGTTCATCGGCATTCCCTACTGTGGCCGAGAGAGCCAGGATTTGCGCTCCTTCCGCCCTATGACGTATTCGAGACAGTAGTATCTCCAGTGTCGGACCTCTGTTTGGTTCTTGCAGTAGATGAAACTCGTCAGCAACCACTATTCCAATGTCATTCATCAGCGAAGGATTCGATCTTAGCATCGAGTCTAACTTCTCACTGGTGCATACCAGTACGTCAGAGCCTTCGACTAAATTATTCTCACTACTCCTGTCTCCAATTGCTAGTCCTACTTTCAGACCAACGCTGCTGCAGATCTCACTCAATTCGTCGAACTTCTCCGAAGCAAGAGCCTTGAGGGGAACGATGTATATCCCTCTCTTTCCCTTCAAATCGTTAGCTAGTCTGTGTGCCATTGTGATGTGAGCAACAAGAGACTTTCCACTAGCCGTCGGTATCGCTAGCATAAGATTCCTTCCTTCAAGAGAACTGGGGAGCGCCATTGCCTGTGGGGGGAATAACTGACTGATGCCCCAATTTTCCTGTAGCATCTTCTTTAGACGATTATCGAATTCGAACTCCTCGAGTCCTACCATCTCGCCCCCGTCGTCCATAGAGGAACTTTGATTCGACCGTTCTAAAGGATGTCGAGTGTCGATCAGTTCCAACGGTGGAAGGCAGGGTGACCTTTTTTCACTGCCACGAATAGCCCTTCTCCAGTAGCACAAACCTTGCCATCTGCCGAAAGCGACATCATTACGCTGACCCTGTCTTCTCCAATTTCGACTACTTCGCCTTTTACACTGAGGGTGCTTCCGAAAGGAGTAGGTCTTCTGAGCTTGATACTATAGGAAGCAGTGACTGTGCAGGGTGGCTCGGGATCTCCTGATCGATCCATCAGAGCAATTGCTGCAGTCCAGTTCCCATGACAGTCAAGGAGGGTACCGATGATGCCCCCATTGACCATTCCGGGGAATGCTTGATGCTCTTCAGTCGGGATGAACTCCATCTCAAGTCCATTTTCTCCCCTGAAAGATCTAATCTTCAGTCCATTACTGTTGGATGGTCCACAACCAAAACATATGCTGGATGGTGCATGAATCTCCTGAACTGACTTCACACCCTCCCTCTCCATGACTATCGAAAACCCTCTTTGAAATTGAATATTCCCAAAATTGCCTTGCGCATTGTATTAATTCACCAATCTCTCGGGCTAACCGTGAGCGAGGGCGATTCAGCCAAAGTTGGACCACTCGCCAGTAGCAACGAGACAAAGCTCCCGCCTCGTGCAAAGAAGAGAAGGTTCGCACCGATTATGATAGCCAATCAAATTCCAATGAGACGCCGCAAGGAGATAGAAAGGGCTCTCGGAGAGGTGGGAGGAAGCCCCACAAAGTGGTCTCGTAACAAAGGTACGAAGAATCATGTCTTCATGAGGAAGAGAATCAAACCTGGGACAATAAGGCACATGGAATATGAGCTCCTCGATGTTGAGATTGGCGAGTCATGGCCCGTTCCAATTAGTGTGATTCACGGATCCCGCCCGGGCCCAGTAGTGACTTTCTTGGGTGCCATCCATGGTGACGAACTAGTCGGTCCTCTGGCCCTAACTTACCTCTGTGGCCCTAACTTCATGGGCCCAGAGAGAGTGATTGATGCGAGCGTTCTAGCTGGGACAATACGTATTGTTCCAATCGTCAACCTTCCTGGTTACAGGAGAATGATACGTGACTTCCCTGATGGCAGAGATCTGAACAGATGCTTTCCAGGGAAACCTGATAGTAATACTACTTCTAGAGTGGCCCACAAACTTTGGAACAAGCTCATATCCAGTAGCGACTATGTTATCGATCTTCACTCAGCAGCGAAAGGGAGAACAAACATCCCACAGATTAGGGCTAATCTGGCACATGCAAGTAGCAACCGAATTGCTAGGTCCTTCGGGATTGAGACGATTTTGGATAGCAAAGGGCCACAGGGTTCGCTGCGACGGGTTGCCAATCAGGAGGGCATTGCCGCCATCACCTACGAAGGAGGCGGATCGGACGAGGCGGATCCCGAGTCTGTTCAGATTTCCATGTACGGGATAATCAATCTTCTCAGGAGCCTGAGGATGCTACCGGGATATCCAAGTAAACCTCGATTTAGGATTCTGGCTTCTGGCTCGGTCTGGATAAGATCCGATCAAGGCGGACTTTTAGATGTCCTTGCTCCTGCGGGGAGCTTCGTCGAGGAGGGGGAAATTGTTGCTACGATAACCGACCCGGAACTACCCGGGGTCCAACACGACGTCATTTCCCCTATCAGAGGCCTACTGATTAGCTCAGCTACACATCCATTCGTCAACTCTGGTTCTCCAATCGGCCATCTTCTTCCAGTAAAGAGGGGGGTTTCAACTCTAAAGAAGAGGCTGGATGATGAGGGTTGCTTGATAATCAGCGGTTCTGATGGTGAGCCACCTTGGAGAGAGGATGAGGAAATTGAGGATATCGCCGTTTTCGGAGAGTGGTCTGGAGGATCTCCAGATGCGGAGTGGGGTCCAGCTGGTTCCACTGACGAAGAGGAAGACAACTGAAGGCTAAAGACTGTCCAAGTTACTCAGGCATATCCATCTTGCAACCTCTCGGAGACATTTTTCTGACTCAGGTATTAAGAATCCAAATAGCCACCAGTCGTGAAACATTTTCGGCCAAATATCTAGTCGTACATCAACTCCATCTTTTGATGCCTTATCACACGCTTGTCTACTATCATCAAGTAAAATCTCCCTATTCCCAACTAGAATTAGCAATCTCGGCAAACCTCTGAAGCTCCCATTGACCGGAGAGATCTCCGGAATCGACTTATCGATTTTCTCAGGGACATAGTATCTAGCGTGATCTTCTGGGGCTACACGTGGAAACATCGGTTCAGAACTGGCCCTAGTGTTGTAAGAATCAAACGAACAGGTTAGATCGGTCCACGGTGAGAAAAGTACCGATGCATCAGGCATCTTTGCTCCATTGTCTCGAATCCTCATCATTAGTGCCAGACTTAGCCCCCCTCCAGCCGAATCTCCCGCTAGAATAATCTCTGATTCAGGAAATCTTCTGGTAATGTCATTCCAAGCCTTCTGCACATCTTCCAGTGCCGCTGGGTAGGGATGCTCTGGAGCTAATCTATACTCAATGCAGTATATCGATATTTTAGTAATTCTGGCAAAGTTCGACAATCCTATTCGATGAGTATTCTTCGATGAGCCCCAGCAGTACCCACCTCCGTGCAGGTAAACGATGACTCTTCGAAAGTCTCTGGTTTTTATGGGGTGATAAATAACTCCCGGAACTCCATCGAATTCATCTTTCTCAGAAGTCACCCTTTGAATGGGGGAAGTCAGAAAACTAGCAATCGATGAAAGAGGATGAATAATCGAGCGAATTGTTTTCGGAGTCGGGCGAAAAATTCGATATAGAAATTTGTTGGGCCGAAGAAATAGCTCAGATACAAGAATACTCCGAATGCTCATGTCGTCTCGCGATTGGCGCTCTCAGCCAGACACTTTGAATCCTTTATTCATAACTGATTGATATTATATCGAAATTCTATTTCGATGGCCATGATCGTTCGAATAATTGATCTGTTAGGTAAAACCATCAAAATGTGGAAGAAGTTTATTTTTCTTGAGATAATCTTCGGAGTGATTTTCATTCTCGGTATGTTATGGTACGTTAGAGACATTTATTGACTTCTTCAATGCATCAGTTTTCGTTATCCGACCATGCAAAATCAGGTGCTGCTGGTAGTTCCACGCCCTTTTTCTCTGGCCGGATAGCCAACCTCTCCGGACTCACGTCAAATTCCTCGAATGCTTCTTGTAACTCCTTTGCCCGAGAAATCCTGGCCCCAAGAAGAACACCACCGCCAGCGAGCCCGATTAGTAGAACTATTACTCCAATTATACCAGAAGGACTTGAAACTGCAGAGAAGAACCTGTTCTCAGACCGTGGCTCAATCCACGTTGACACCATTATCTCCCATTCAATTTCGGTGTAGTAACCATCCTCAAAAATCACTGCCCTAATCTTCTGGATAGAGGTTCCTTCGTCACAGACCTGTACTTGGAGATCGTTGTATGCATTCTTGCAATCGATTGGCATTAGCATCATCAACTTTCCATCTTGGCTCGTATTCTTTTCCAGAGAGTAACCACTCATCGACCAATTGATGTTTGGATCAATTGATGTTTGGATTCCAGACAGAGAGATACCGAAAGACTCGTTTGCAGAGTCCCACATTATTGGAGGCGAATCGTATGAATTGGGACCATCATAGACCTCGCCATTACTAAGAAATACCGTCCCACTGGATTTTTCACGGTTTGTAATGACTAGATCTAATCTGTTTACGAACTCGTCTTTTTCCTCATCGCAGTCGTCGTCAATGCCATTCCATTGCTCTGGGGCACCCGGGTAAATACTTCCTACTAGGTCGTCGCAGTCCTCATATTCATAGAATCCATCATTGTCTCTATCATAGTCTGCGAAAACTGGACTGGAGAGCCCCCGAGCAACTTCAGTCCCGTCATCTATGCCATCTTGGTCACTGTCTGCTGAGTCGAACATAGTGCTGTAGTTGTGATATTCTGAGTAGTCAGATAAGCCATCTCCATCGCTATCAATGTCGTAAAAGTCTTCGTCCACAACCCCGTCACAATCGTTGTCCTTCCCATCAAGCTCTTCCGGTCTTCCGGGAGCTCTATTGAAATCTTCGTCATCGCAGTCCTGGAAGTGGTACCAACCATCTAGATCAGAGTCAGGATCAGCAACTAGTGGGTCAGACATCATCACATTTATTTCAGTTCCATCTGAAAGACCATCACCATCGGTATCTCCATTTTCGGGATTAGTAGCGTAGTTGTGGAACTCGGAGTAGTCAGTAATCCCATCCATGTCTGAATCCATCCATAAGAAGTCCTCATCGGTTTCTTCATCACAGTCATTGTCCATTCCATCTAGAATCTCGGGAACCCCGGGTGCAAAACTAGAGTCATTGTCATCGCAATCGTTGAACCAATAAGCTCCGTCTCCATCAGCATCAGCATCAGCTTCCAGTGGGTCACTTCCAAATTCCACAATCTCTTGACCATCTGAGATTCCATCTCCATCTGAATCTGGATCTTCGTGGCTAGTTCCATGAACATGAAATTCTTCCCAGTCCGACAAGCCATCCCCATCTTGGTCAGTCTCATTGTAACCTTCATCCTCTAATCCGTCGCAATCATCGTCCTTCCCGTTTAGCAGTTCCTGCATCCCCGGATTCACACTAGAATCACCATCATCGCAATCTTGGAAATGGTAATATTCGTCTGAGTCATTATCTGGATCATACGTGAGAGGATCTGAAAACCAAGTTTCTATCTCGTCGTAGTCACTTATCCCATCTCCGTCCGAGTCTGGAGACAGAGGGTTAGTTCCGTAGACAACTATCTCTTGGTAGTCGTCCAGACCATCGTCATCTGTGTCCGGATCGAGTGCATTAGTCCCATAGATTACAATCTCTTGGTAATCGTCCAGACCGTCATCATCCGTGTCCGAATCCAATGGGTCTGTTTTGTGAAGTTCCGTCTCGTTGTAATCACTCAGCCCGTCACCATCGTCATCGTCATCGAGGTAGTCGCAGTCCCCGTCAGAGTCGGTGTCCGAAGGGGTGGAACCATTGTCCAGGGGGTCAGTTGCGCAAGACTGCTCTACGGAATCCTCGAAACCATCATCATCATCATCATCATCGAGGTAGTCGCAGTCCCCGTCAGAGTCGGTGTCCGAAGGAGTGGAACCGTTGTCCAGAGGGTCAGCTGCGCAAGATACCTCGTCAATATCTCCCCATCCATCTCCATCGTCATCATCATCGAGGTAGTCGCAGTCCCCGTCAGAGTCGGTGTCCGAAGGAGTGGAACCGTTGTCCAGAGGGTCAGTTGCGCAAGACACCTCGTCAATATCTCCCCATCCATCGTCATCGTCATCATTGTCGTTGTAGTCCGGCCATCCGTCCCCATCAGAGTCAGTCACATTTCCGACTCCGTGGAAGATTACTTCCCAGGAATTAATAGTCCCTGAGTTTGATCCAGTTACGGAATCTCTAACTTTCAATGTCCAGTTCCCTTGTGATGATTCGTCCCAATGCTGTACAGTTCCGAACCTCCAATTATTGTAGTCACTGTTGGGGTCAGTATGTTCCTCAGCAAGCCAAGACTCGTGTCCACTAGGTGCTTGGAGGACTATATCCAACTCCCCTCTAGCATCGTGAGTGATGTCTACAAAGACATCAATCGATTCTAAACGCAAATCAATGGGAACTGAGAGATTGAATTCGGTCCACGTACTAGGACCATTGTCAATATCGGTATTGGACATATAGGGTCCAAAACTCGCATTACTCTCTTCTCCGCTGCTGCTCCAGTTCTCCGCCAGCGAAACTGCTGCACCAGCGTCGACTGCTCCGAAGCCAAACTTGTGCGACACGTCGTGCCCAGCTCCGTTCAACATCCAGGACGAGTCATTCGCATCGTTCTTCCTAGAACTGTGGACTAGGATGTTCTGGACGTCCCTCCAAGTCAAATCAGGATTCGCTTCAAGAACTAGAGCTATTACTCCAGAAACTAGAGGTGTTGCACTAGAGGTTCCTCCGAAGTCGTGAGTCACATCTCCTCCGCTGTATCCGCCAGATCCAGTAATATCCGTAGTCGTGATTCCCTCATAGTTTGGAGATCCTCCGTTCGAGTGTGCTGTTACTAGGATATTTGCACCAGGTTCAGAGTACCAAGACTGGTCACCGTAATGAGTGATTGCTGCGACTGCAATGGAATATCGGCTGTTGGCGTATCCGTCATAGTTCGAATTGTCATCAACATCCAATCCATTTCCAGCAGCCCACGTGTAGATATTCCCGAGTCCTGATCTGCCATTGTATACCGAGTCTTCTATCGCGGCTATAGTAATCGGACCCGGACCTTCTAGAATGTTCCCAGAGTCAAATGGCCCCCAAGAGTTTGAGTAGATGTCTATGTCGTCGTTATCATAACTCAGGGCATCAGCCGAGGTCGAGTCTGAAAAGCCACAAGCAATTAGCCTGTGACCTGCAATCCAAGCTCCGAAAGCTGCTCCAGTCACGCCAATAGAATTGTTCCCCGCTCCTGCTGCCACTCCAGCAACTGCCGTTCCATGTCCATCGAATGAGTTTGGATTGGGATCGGGGTCATCGCCACACCAGTCGTAAGAGTGTTGTGAAAGATAATTGGGAGAGAGGTCAGGGTGTGAGTGCTCGACACCATCGTCAATCACACTGATGACGACACCAGAACCGTTGTAGGAGTTCCAGACGCCCATTACTCTAGCATCTTCGCCAGCCTCACCGCCGGTTTGCCCGGAGTTGTTGAGATGCCATTGGTCGTCGAAGTATGGGTCATTCGGCTCGAATCTAGTTGAGAAAGTTCTCTCTAGCAGTGGAGAGAATGACTCAATTTCCTCCAGTTCAAATGACTCAGTAAGAACTCCGAGTGATGATTTAGTATCTTCAAAGGTCCAAATGTAAGATCCTTTGAGAACCTCGACAGGTACGGTTTCATCAGGTTTCGCTACCGTTTTGTGGTGGTCTCCTATGTCTATTCCAGTGACTACTAGCCAGGAATCAACCCCAGCGAGGACTTCTTTGTCGTATGACTCGATGTCAGAAACTCTATCGAAGGCTATCTGAACTGTTCTGGAATAGGTTTGCATCATATCTTTTGACACAAGAGGCTCAGAATCAACAGTCTCAACCTCTGCTAAAACTTGGCCCAGTGGAGCAAAAAATAGAATTCCAAGAACCAATACGGCTACTCTCATATTTTGTCTCGTAAAACTGAAGAATATAGCCGTTCGGTTTCGTTGCTAATTGATTATCAAGATTCCACTACGTACCAAGAGGATATTTTTCCCTTACTTACGATATAGATAATAATTGCAATTCAAAACCCATTGAAAGACCGAATGAACATTCTAAGATCCTCTGAACTCGGATATTACAGAGTGGACTTCCTCATCTAACATCATTTTTCTCTGACTCTTCGCAACTTCGAACATATGTGCAACCAAATCATCCTCTGCTTCGTAGCCATTATTCTCTAGCCAGTGAATTATATTTGAGCGACCACTCATGTGACCTATTCTAATGACCTGTTGAAGGCCGAAGTCACCAGCAGGGACCCCAGAGTAAACTCGATCGGCAAGCCAGTTGTCACCCTTGTTCATTGCCTTGATCACTGCCGATGCGTGAACTCCTGTCCCGGTTTCGAAGGCATCCTCTCCGAATACTGGATAGTTGTGAGGTAGCGCAACTTCGACGTACTCGTGCACTTTCCTCGTGTATTCGTTGAGCGCCGTTAGATCATTCTTGATTACCCCCATTAGACTCAGATTAACCAGAGTCTGGTCTAGGGGGGCGTTCCCGGCCCTTTCCCCCACCCCCAGAGCCGTTCCATGGATGACATCGGCCCCTGCCTCGTAAGCGGCTAGGTTGTTTGCGACACCCAAACCCCTGTCTTGGTGGCCGTGCCAGTTTACCTCGATGTCCCTCCTATTGACTCCTGAGTCAGGAATAACTTCATCCTGTATGAATCCCAGAAGCTTTCTGACACCATTTGGAGTTACATGGCCACAGGTGTCACAAACGCAAATTCTGTCTGCTCCTAATTCGATGGCTCTAGAGTAGATCTCCTTAATTTCTTCTGGCTTACTCCTTGTCGTATCTTCTGTGACAAACATCACCGGGATGTCGTTGTCAACAGCGAAGGTGACTGCCTTTTCCGCAGTAGAGATAATCCTGTCCATAGTCCACCCCTCAGCAAACTGCCTAATCGGACTCGTTCCGAGAAAGGCGCTGGCCTGAATCTGCCTCTCATGTTTTGCTTGCAAGTCAACGAGTGGTTCAATGTCGGAGACCACAGTCCTGACCGCGCATCCAGGTCTCAGACTGTATCCACTATCTCCCATATGCTCAAGCATCGCATCTATGTGATCAACATGAAATGGGCCAGCCCCGGGAAGCCCTAGGTCTACCTTCTGAACCCCAAGTCTCTCCATGTAGTCGATCAGTTCTATCTTCTGTTCAATAGTGGGATTTCTTGCACTTGGACTCTGCAATCCGTCTCTGAGAGTTTCATCGTCAAACCACAACTCATGCGGATGATTCGACTCCTCTCTTTCGATGGAGTAGTCGATAGCATTCCAGTCATAAATTAGGTCATGCTCTTTCACTGTCTCATCCTTGTACTCCCATGGTCCGCTAGGTGTTTGAAGCCATCGGGAACTATGAACTCACTCTGAACTCAGTCCTACCAATGAAAGCGATAGCAATTATCGCCCCAATCGTAACCCCTATTTGTCCAAAACTACCGGTAACCAGAACAACGAATATTAGTGCAAGATATAGCATCGAAGCAAAGAACGAACTTGCTGCACTGGAAATTCTTCCAGTTTCGTCTGGCTCTTCCGAAATATCGATTCTCCATACGGTGGAAGCGTACCAAACACTTAGCCCCAGTATTGTCCAACTGAGAACACGGTAAACCCACTCGTCTACTTCAATTTCTCCAAATGATATCGGTGCGACGAATGAAAGTATGATTAACAGAATTGAGTACACCTTCATCTCGATAATTGTTCGTTCTGGACCTTTGACGTTGGGCAACATGGGGACACCAACTTTCGCGTATTCTTCAGACCTGTAAAGGGCAAGAGCCCAGAAGTGTGGAGGAGTCCAGAGGAAAATAAGAGTGAACATGAACCATGGCATCGGACTTCCAAGATCGATTACAGATTCTAATGACGCTTTCAAGGAATGATTGGATATGGAGAGGCCTTCTACGCTAGCCGCCCATCCGATTACTGGAGGGGTAGAACCCGCAATCCCACCAATAACAATGTTCTGAGGAGTGCTTCTCTTCAGCCACATGCTGTAAATTAGGACGTAGAATAGAATGCTGAATGCTGACCAGAAGGCTGCAACCTCATTGGTCATAACATAGAACCATATTACTCCCAAGATGGAAATTGAGATTCCGAAAACTAAAGCTGGTACAGGATCAATTCTTCCTGAGGGAATTGCTCTACCCGCTGTACGACTCATCTTTGGATCGATGTCCCTGTCGTACCACATATTGATCGCGTTAGCCCCGCCCGCAGTGAGATAACCTCCAATCAGCACCAATAGTATGGTTTCAATCGACTCTTCGAAAGTTGTCCCCTCGAGGGAGTCATGAACAATCACTGCACATATTGCAGTAATTTGGAGAAGAATTACCACTCTTGGCTTTGTCAATGAGAAGTAGTCTGCTATGAAAGATGGAATCATGCCACTTCCTCCGTAGAAATAACACATCCAATCCAGGCTGCCGCCATGGTTAGGAAAGTAAAGGAAGCGAGCACAAGATGAACCAATGAGAGGAATTCAAAGAACCCTTCTTCCATGTCCCAAGAGATGACGTAAATCGCTCCAATTGAAGCATTAATGGCAAAAATTCCAGTTGCAAACCATATCCAATTCCTCAGGGTGTGTTTGGAATTCTCTTTTCCTTCTTTCCAGATGAAGTAGGAGGCAGCACCCATGGAGATCAGCATTAGGCCAACTAACCATCTGTGGATAAATTGCGATTGTAACATTAGGTCTTCCACCGAACCCATTAGATCCCCTCCACACAGAGGCCATGAATCGGGTATGCCATCCACGCCGCATCCAAGATTGGCACCGGGAGTAGTGGACACAAACGTGCCAGAGAAGATTGAGACGAATGCTCCAATGGACAACCAAGTCACTCGTCCCCTCCATCTCCTCGAGATTCCGTGTTCAATCTTCATCCAACTAGGGATCCTCCCTTCCACCATAGTGATAGTTAACCATAGCCAAAACATGCTAATTGTGAATGCTAATGCAGAGCTTAGATGGAGTGCAACACTCCAGTGTAAGTTATCCATCTCAACTGTCAACCACCCAATTGCACCCTGCCAGATGATTAGAATTACTGTCAAAGTAGATGCGAATCTGACTTCCTTGCCAGGATCTTCTTTTTTTCTTAGCAAATACCAGTTCACAAGAACGAGTGGACCAAGAAATGCTCCAGCGAGGAATCGGTGGAACCATTCCGTAAATATCTGGAATGTTGAATATCTGTGCCCAGAACCACGCGAGTCAACTTCATCGGGATTCTCAGCCCACCAAGCCTCTTGCTCTTCCTCAGAGACATCGAAACCCAATGTTCCGAAACACAACGGCCAATCTGGACACGACTCCCCTGCGTCATAGATGCGAATCAGCCCTCCTAAAACAATCACGACAATTGTCAGTCCCAACAGCCACGCCGTCAGACTCTTCGAAACCTTCCATTCAGTCAAATACTATCGCTCCCTGTAAGGGGCTGTAACGCTTCACTCTTCCTTGAGGTGCGGGTCGATATCGATTGGAATCTTATTCTGCTCGTACTCCAGAGACGCTATCTTCATCGGATCAAGTACGACCTTCTCTTTTGCGTCTTCGACGCCATAGAGTTGAATTAACTCGCTGCTGTACTTATCGCGCAGTTCTTCCTCAGTAACGAAGAGCGGTGCTCCCATACTAATCTGAAGCGCTCTGGCACCGATTATTCTGGCCTTTTCGAAGCGTGTGTGGGCACGTGCTGGCTTAACCATCGGGGCGGTCGACCGGAGACCCCCAAATAAGGTCTATGACTCCGTCCCGATATTGATTGGATGGCTATGGGGACTCAACCATCATGGCTACAGCGTTCCCTCCACCCAGACAAACGGTAACAATACCCCTTTTCCTCTCAGTTCGATTCATTGCATTTACCAGAGTCATCAGACACCTAGTTCCTGTTGCTCCGAGGGGGTGGCCGATTGCTATGGCGCCACCATGGGGGTTGAAAGATTCCTCCGAAATTCCTAATGATCCCTTGATGGCACAAGACGCAGCGGCGAAGGCCTCATTGTGCTCCACAATGTCAACCTCATCAATTGTCCTTCCCGTAATCCTTAGGAGCTTTTTCACTGTTGGAATTGGCGCAGACATTACCCTGCTTGCCTCAACTCCAGAGGTTGTGTATCCCACAATCCTAGCTAATACTGGCAATCCAAACTCCTTAGCCGCCTCTTCTGAAGCGATCAGAACAGCAGAGGCCCCATCAGAAACTTGGCTGGAATTTCCTGCAGTGACTTTGCCTTCCTCCGAGAAGACGGTCCTGAGTCCAGAAAGAGTTTCTTCGTTTGTCTCTGGTCGAATTCCCTCGTCTCTCATTAGTGAGCCAACTGGAAAAACCTCTTTGTCAATCCAGCCTTCTTCCCAAGCGTTGTTCGCCAGTGTATGCGAGCGTACAGAGAACCTGTCTGAATCCTCTCTGCTAATTCCGTGCTCCTCTGCAACCGTATCACCAGTATTACCCATTGATTCTCCCGAGAAAGCATCCTTCAATCCGTCTTCCATCAATACTGACTCAAGAGACGTGAAAAGAACTTCTTCTCCTTTCTTGACATTCCTTGCTATGTGCGGAGCGTTACTCATCGATTCCATCCCCCCTGCTACCACAACTCTGGCGACTCCTGCCCTGATTTCTGTCGCAGCAATCATTGCCGCCTTTAGACTAGATCCGCATACTTTGTTGATGGTGGTGCAGGGAGTGGTTACTGGCATGCCGGCTCCAATCGCAACTTGTCGAGCTGGAGCCTGACCACAACCTGTTTGGAGGACTTGTCCCATGTACACTTGGTCAATCAGTCCCATTCCTGGGTCGATACCCACCCGTTCCAAGAGTTCCTTCACGGTAAGGATACCAAGATCAACCGCGCTGTAATCAGAAAGAGAACCTCTGAACTTGCCAACTGGAGTTCGAGCATAAGCACAGATGACTGGAACAGGCATGCTCGCTCGACTGGCGACCTAGCCTTCAATGACACGATGCCATCGCAAGTACACTATTCACGAATCTACGGTGTACCCGTAAAAATCCGCATTAAGCAAATCTGGCCTATTCTGCGGCTTTACTAGGATTGTCCTAACTTCCCACAGGTCCTTGAAAATCCGATATCTTGCAGTGGCATCTAGATAGTCCACGCCACTTGTTCCCCCCGTCCCAGTTCTCTTTCCAATTATCCTCTCGACCATCCGCGCATGATCATGCCTCCATTTCGCCATAGATTCCTCGAGCTCAACGAATGCATCAACCAGTTTCCTCGGCCATGTTAGAAGCGGTAAGTCACGGTATGATTCGATGAATAGGAGGCCGGCACGACCCCGACTAACCTCTCCATCGGGAACAAGGAATGAGATCGCAGAGTCTTGTGCAGAATCCAACCTTTCCTTCATCCGACTTGTGACTTCTTCAGCCACCTCAGACATTCTCTCCAGTGCTTCGTTACCCATTTGGAGATGTGCCTCTAAGTGTGAGTTCACATAATCCCTAACTACTGACTCGTCGCCCTCACTCTCGAAGCTTGAGCCCATTATTGGAGTTCTCTCTATCCATCTCATAAATGAGTCATAGAGAGACACATTCTCTTGCTGGGCCTCTAGCCTGGCTAAGACCTCACTGTCTTTCTCTCCTCTCTCGGCCAGCTTCCTGAATGTCTCGATCGGGTCCATTCCAAACATTCGATCTTCTGTCTTTAACCCGAGTAGAAACTCGAACTCACGCATTTGGAAAGATTCGAAGCCCGAGGCAGTACCCAAGCCATCCCTGAATGCAAGGAATCCTTGTGGAGTGAGCGTCTCTAGGACTGTCCACTGGTTTGCCATCAATCGGAATATCTCAGTCGTCCTTGCCAAATGATCTACAGCTCGAGGAATATCATCTTCGGGAACTGGTACCTGTGCAAGAATCTCTCTTGTTTCGGATAGCTCCCGAATGATCTGCTTGAACCACAACTCAAATGTCTGATGGACTATGATGAAGTGCATCTCGTCGGAAGAAACGCCCCTTTCATCACCTTGCAAATCCAATAATTCGTGGAGACTCAGATAATCTCCATAGGTCCAGTTGCCAGACTCCCCGCTTCTGCCCACAGCCTCGCATGAGGCAGCCCACTTGAAGCGTTGTCGCCGAACAATAACTACTATTGCTGGCCAATTAGTGGCTAATTCGATGCTCGACCCGACTCATCCCGAACCAGCAAAATCACTGCTAGTGGAGGAAGGATTGGAAATTGTAGAACCAGTGGAGAGAGATGCGGAGGAGCTGTTCATCATAGTCGATGAGAATAGAGCATATCTGAGGGAGTGGCTCCCTTGGTTGGATGACGTCAAATCAGTGGATGACGAACTCGCTCTCATCAGATCCCTCTCGGAGAAGAATGGTCCTGCCTTCGCCTTCTACATAATTAGACAATTCGGGAATCTGGTGGGAGTGGTAGGTTTGAACTGGGTGGATCAACACAACAGGAGCTTTGGATTGGGGTACTGGGTCTCACAGTCATCTACCGGTCAGGGGATAATCACCAAGGCTTGCTCCAGACTAATTGATCACTGCTTCGATGATCTGAAGCTCCACAGGGCAGTGATCGAGGCAGCAGTCGAGAACCACCCAAGCCGCGCCGTTGCAGAGAGGCTGGGGATGAGGATGGAGGGCATCTCAAGGGACAGGGAGTGGTTGTATGATCACTTCACCGACCATACTCTCTATGCAATCACTGCCCCGGAGTGGAAGTCACGAGATCAGGGCTGAATTAGTCCGTGATCATCTATTGAGCACCCACCTGGAGGGAGGCAGGAAAGCACGTCCTCCTGTGCGAGTCCCGTGGACTTCGAGATCCTGTTTGCGACGCTGTCCTTCTTCTCCCTGCCCGGGACCATCTTCGCCCATCTCTGGCACATCTCTGAGATTACCTTGGGGACTCCAGAGACGGGCAATGGCACACCATTGACCACCGCCAATCCGATTGCAATCTCCAGAGGAGTATCCCGATGCCAACTCCTCTCTCCTCTAACGACGAATGATCCTCTGGCTAGGGACTCCCCTGTCTCTGTGGTCTTGGAAACTTGGCTTGATCTGGCATGGAAAGCGGTTGCTGCAGCACCACCACTGCCCCAAGCCCTCGACCAGCATACAGACATCTGGGCTGCTTCAGAGATTACCGATTCGTCCAATTCACGGGCATCTTCCAACCCCTCTCCCAGGGTCTGGGAAATCTGTAGGGATGTCACACCTTCGGGGATTACTCCCTGCTGCGAATTACTGGGAACTAGGCCGTCTTTGAGTTTCAGAGAGCATGAGGGTGCACCGTGCAGGTCAGCATGGAAGTACAGGTCATTGGTCGAAAGGTGCTTCCTGACCAACACGTCGTTCCCTTTGGCGTCTTTTCCCCCAATTAGCAGATGACCTCCCGATAATATTGCCCAACGATACTTCTCGAACCAGAATCTCCTCGCTCTCTTCCTTCCTTTGAGCCTTCCCAATGCTGCCTCCTTGGCAGCCTTCTTCTCAGAGGTCTTCCTGGATCCCTCGGTCTTCTCCAGTGCCGCTTGCGCGCCCTTTGCCTTGTTCTTCTGGGTTCGAGCCTCTTCGAAGTACCTCTGGGCATTCTGATGCACTGTCTTGGAGACCTCCAGAGTGACACTTGCTCCCGGCTCCCCATCCTCATCTGGAAGAAATGCAACAACGGTATGCTTCGACGGATTCACACTGTCTACCCACATCACCTCATGAACAATGTCAGCAATATCTTGCCATCCTCTCTTTTCTACTGCCGCACTAAGCTGGGACAATATTGAATCAACATGCTCCCAATTGTCTTGAATAGACTTGCCAAGCTCCTGGGTGATTACCGCTCTCTGATTGAATCTCTCTATCGCTTTCTCCTGCTGGGATGCTCTCCTTGACAACTTCGAACTTTCGTCCTCCGCGCGTTCACCGGTCTCAATCAATTTCTCCTCTTCCCTTCGGATGAATGCTGCAGCATCGTGAGAACCGAAGATGAAATCGTAGGCATGAGAGAGGCTACCGACGCTCACTCTCATTTCTTCGTTCATCGATGGCAGGCTAATTGGAGAGAACTCGACGATTCCAGCCGCCGCCAAGTCTCTTTCCGATTCATTGTCGGAATCCACCCAAGAGGCCTTGGATTCTGCATCAGAAAGCCAGATGTTGCCCCCCTCTCCCCCATCGAGACTACCTAGCATCTCCGTCAGAGCACCCTCGAGGGAGTTCCTCTGCTCAACGGAAAGTGAATTGGCTTGCGTTTCCTCATCTATGCCGGAGATTGAGCATGCCGTACTGCCATAGACTCTACCAAGATTCGCCCTTGAGGCCAGGGTCCTGATTAGAGCGTGGTCACTCCCATTTAGGATCTCGTCCAGAGAGACTCTATTCAGATTCCTAGGATCCACTGCCTCTGGAGGAGGCGAGTATATCTCCCCATTCTTCAGTGAACGACTGGCGTACTTGGCATGTGTAAGCGGCCGGATGATAACTCCATCCTGATCCAGAAGAAGGACGTTACCATCTCGGAACAACTCGATCACAAGGCTTAGCCGACCCCTACCATGCTCGAATTCCAAACGAATCACCCTATCGAACCCGAATTGCTCGACTCCGATCAACCTGGAGTTGTTGAGGTGCTTTCTCAGTATCATTGCGAACTGTGAGGGCTGGGTCGGCATCGGTCTATCTCTGTTCGATGCGTATGCTCTCAGACCCCTCACGATCACTAGATCAGTCGATGGCTCCCCCTTCCTGTTCAGCCTCAGAACTATCTGTTCGTAGTGCGGTTGGTATGCCTTCCTGACTCTCGCACCGACCATGTCTGACATCTCTCGCACTATTCGTGCGATTTCGAAAGAGGATGACTGACTCCGCATGATTCTCATTATCTCCCGGAACGGCGCCCTTCATCAGGGAATCGATAGGAGAAATCTGAGTCTCATGGGAGGGAAGAGTGGAATTCATGGACTTCCTTCAGGACATCCGGCTCGTGAGCGTACTGGTTGGAAGGGACCTTGATCGTCTCGCAGTTTGGAATTGATTCTGCGATTCTCTGGACCTTGCCGAAGTCATGTAGGGTATCCGATGCGGCAGTCATTACTGCGCATGGAACTTTGATTGCAGATAGGTCTTCAGGAAGTCTGTATCCGAGATTCCATCTAGCAGAGAGGAGCATCCGTGGGACGTCTTGAGCAAGGAGTGCCCTGCGATAACGAGTCTTCTGCCCCTCCTCCTTCGTCCTCCTGTCCACAACCCATGCTACGAAACCCACCATCTTCCGAAAAACCACCATCGGGAGTGGCGAGTAGATGATGACTCTAGACCAAAGTGGGAACTTGAAGTCTGGGTTGGGTGCTAGGAGGACCGAGCTCCTCCCATCCAAATCCCCTCTCTGGAATGCATCGATTAGAAGTGTTGAACCCAGAGATGACGAGTACCAGTCTATTTTCGTTTGATCGACATTCAGGGTCTCGAGAACTGCAGTGATGTCCTTCGAGTGCCTATCGATGGAGAAATCATCCTTGGAAATACTCCTGTTGAACCTCGAACTGGCCTTCTCTCTGGTCTCGATGTAAATCAGATGTCTGCTCTTGACCCATTCCGTGACCAATGGACGCCATCCCTCGAATAGCGAACCCCATCCTGGGACCATTACCACAGTTCCGAAATCCTGACTAATCCCCTCTGTCTTCCAAACCAGAACTCTTATCGAGACTCCCGATTCTACTTCGATCCAATGCTCATCAGCGACATGTCCATCCAAATCTGGAGGACCGCTCCATAGACCTTCCACGAGAATCAGAACAACCCCTCTGATTTCAGAGTTCTCTTTCTGCTAGGTTCATCTTCTTCTGCCACCGGATGACCTTCTGCCGCCGGATGACCTTCTGCCGCCGGATGACCTTCTGCCGCCGGATGATCTCCCTCCTCTTCTCCTGGAAGTACGCACCCTCCTTGATGGTCTCCCGAAACGGATCCTCGGGCCCCAGCTAGGACCCCAGTATCTCCCTCCGTGACCCTGGGGTCCTCCATGATATCCTCCTCCAGAATTAAATTGAATACCGAAATCGGTTCCCCAGCCGGATTTGGGTCCGTTGCTGAATCTGGCGTTGACCAAAGTGACAATCAAGATCAGTAGGAAAATTGGCCCACAGCAGAAGAAGAGAATTCCACTTCCAAATGGTTCATCTAAGCTACTGTCTTCTGGATTGTCGACATTGTACCAAACCGTCACCGAACTCCCTATCGGTAGTTCGATGTCCTCCGCGAACTCTAGACAGTAATCCGACCACGTCCCTAAGAACAACGACCCTTGTGACCTAAACTCGGCACCGTCAACGTCGAAGAAGTACTTTACATCAGCCCCGCATTCATACTCGTACCAGTAATAGCAGTCATAGTAGACATCATTGTATTCGTCATATGCGCAATCCTCGTACTCGTACTCGTTTTCCCACCACTCGGTGCCTTCCAGCACGACTCCAGCAGTATATTCGTACACCGGCTCCCCGGCCATTACGACTGCTCCCATTCCGAAGAAGAAAATGGCAATCATTGCAGCAATCCCAATCGAAACTGCCTCTCCAGGTGAAAGCCACCAAAGGCCCAAAACCCCGTCTTCGACCCCCTTCTTGCCTTCTTGAACGTCCCTCTCGGATCCATTCTGACGGAGGGTCATCACGTCATCGTCAATATCCATCTCGACCTCATTCAGGAAAGACATTCCAAGGAGGACATAGTCATCATGCATCCCTTCGCCCGAGGCCCCCATTACGTTTCGAACTACGATCTCCCCCACTCTGACTTCATCGAGTGGCAATTCGAATGACCTAGCCCTGCCATTGGCTGTGCTAGACCAGTAACTCTTCCCCGGTTTCCCTCCAACGTACTCGGCAATCTTCGTACTCATTGCGCAATTAGTAGCACCCGTGTCTACCAAGAACGTGACATCTCTGCCGTTTATCGTTCCATTCGTGCGGTACATGCCATTAGACGTGGCTCTGATCTTGTGTTCCCCGGGCCCTCTCTGGGTACCAGTTTCTGGCATGAGTTCCTTTCTCTTCTTATCAAATTGGGCAACCTTGTAGTCATGCTCAGCCTTTGCCAGTTCCTCTTCACGCTTGATCCGGTTCTTCTCAGCCTCATTGAGGAGTCCTTCCACGTCCTGCTTCGAGTCTGTCGAGCCCGTGCTTTCAGAGGGGAGGTCTTCTTCTTTGTCCCACCAACGGTCCTTGTTAGCCATGCTGCTTCGCCCCCAGTATCGAGGACCGTGTTTTGAACATTCACACGAATCTAGGCAGTTTCGTATCGATCCTCGGCATTACTTACCCTACCGGAATTGACGAGGTCTTTCAGGTGCGAGAGAGTCTGGTCCTTCGCTAGCAAGGGGTGAGCATCGGGTGTGTCCGAGTATGCCCGTCCAGATATCTCAGAGAGGCTCCTCGCTCCGGACTCGATAGCCTCGAAGACCTTCTCGTGACGTGCTTTCCTGTGCTTGATGTACAGGCTCAGTATTCGTTCGGGATTCGGTATCAGGGGGCCGTGGCCCGGGAATAGCGTGTGAGCCCCCATTTCCTTGAGCCGCTCCAGACCTTGGATGTACGCTCCCATGTTCCCGTCACTGGAAGGCACTAGGATAGTCCCCACCATTGTGCAGTTGTCAGCAGACAGAATCCCTGGCTCACCGACTAGGCAAATCTGTCCCGGGCAGTGACCAGGCGTTTCCATGACCTCCCACACGGAACCTCCACTGGGACCCTGGATCTCGATGGCTTCACCGTCCCCCAGGGTCTTGCGCTGACCCCCCAGGGGAAGGGTCTCCAGAGTCTCCTTGCTCGCCCAGACGGGGGCATGGTAGATTTGCTCGATCATCTCGAGGTCACCTAGGTGGTCCTGATGTCGGTGGGTGAAGATTGTAGCAACTACGTTACTTCCGTCGGCACGGATCTCTTCGACCTTCAGACGCAGCAGATCGAAGCCGTTTTGATCCCTTATTGCAGGGTCGACAATCAGTCTCTCACCCCCTCTTTCTCCTAGGATGAAGCAGTTTGTGTGCGTGGATGGGGGGAGAGTATCTGTTGGGATTAGTATGCATTCCACTCCAGGACCATACTCGAATCTATGAGGGCCAGACGGCGGATCCTCGGACATGACCTGACAGGCGGACATCAGGTCCTCATCCCTCATCAGCTCGATCAAGTCCCTGAATATGGTTACAATTGGAGGAGGGATATGTAATTCGTTCCTCTCCCACGATGAGATGATGTCCTTGGGCCTCCACCAGCGGAATTCATCGAACTCACTCCGACTGGGTGGGAATGATGGCTCTGCACCGGAATCACCCAGTGCTACGTGAAAGAATAGGTTGTGGAATCTAGTTGGAGACTGAGGCGGTGTAATCCTCTCAGTGATGACATGGCAATCGAAACCAGAAGTGGAAATCCTACCTGATTCGGCAACTTCCAACCATCCTGATTTGTTCCTGCATACAATCCCTCTGACTTCGTCGTCCACTTCGGTGAAGCCCCCTTTACCATCCGGGGTGATTCCCACTTCCTCGATCATCTCCCTCAGCAGGGTGAATGCGGAGAGTCTGTCTGCACCCCTTTCTGCGAGCCACTCGGGATGGCTATCTGCAGTCCTCCTGTCTACTCTGCTAACACCGCCTCCCGGGAAAGACCAGAGATCAGGGAATGCCGGAAGCTCAGAAATCCTGTGCCCCATCAAAACCTCGTATCCGTCAACTGCCTCTCTGCTTAGCATTACGGAGGCAGAGGGAACGTAGGGACGGACCTCCAAGGGAGGTAAATCTAATCCTCCTGGCAATTCGTCCACGGGTACTCGAAGGGATTCGAGGCTTCAACCTCGCTACGATAACGATTGAATATGCCTGCTAGCCTTCGCAGTGCATGGAGACAGTTACCATATCCAACACGGACACAGCCACAGGTCGAAAAGTGCACGAGATCGAGATGCCCAATTTTGGCCTTGGAGTGTACTTGATGGGTGAACCAGGCGAATGTAAAGCAGCTGTTAAGCATGCTCTGGAGAATGGCTACCGCCTCATTGACACCGCAATGGCCTATGGCAACGAGGACGAGGTGGGCCAGGCGATAAGAGAGTCTGGGATCGAGAGGAAGGAGATATTTGTGGTCACGAAACTCAGGCAGCCCCATGCGAACAGTCACGAGGAGACGCTTGAGAGGTGCCAGCAGAGTCTAGAGAACTTAGGCCTCGATTACATGGACCTGTACCTAGTCCACGCGCCTCCGAAGGAACTAGCTGCAAGAGCCCCGGTCTGGACCGGAATGGAGGAATGTCTATCGAAAGGATGGACTCGTTCTATCGGAGTCAGCAACTATGGGGCTCATCACCTAGACGCTATGGTTTCATATGCATCTCTGATGCCATCAGTGAACCAGATCGAGATAAACCCATGGCTTCAGAGGTCAGCTCTCAGAGCAGCAATTTCCGGAATTGGGGCAGTCCCTATGGCATACTCTCCGTTAGCCAGGGGGCACAAGGTCGAGGACCCAGAGCTTGGAAAAATCGCCAAATTCCTAGGATGCACACCAGCACAGGCTGCGATAAAGTGGTGCATCGACTCCGGTTCAATTACAATTCCAAAGTCTAGCAATCCCAGTCGTATTGAGGAAAACCTAGGCTCTTTGGAGTTAGATCTGTCCGGAACAGAAGACGCCTTCGCATCACTCGAGGAGTCCTACGTATCAGGATGGGATCCGACCTCGGAGAAGTGAGGAGATGGGGACCCCTGAGACTATTGAGGAGGAGTTAGAGATCATTGCCCAGGCCTTGGATGCTGGAATAGACCCGTTTCCACCGAAGAAGAAACCCACGAAATTAGCAAAACTAGCCTTGGGATGGTTCATGATCGTCATGATGGTCAGTTGGGTCTCCCAACTTCTCTACCAGTATGTTTAGCGTGACTTTTCCTTTGGTAGTCCCTCCCGGATTCGAACCAGGGTCATGGCGCCCAGAACGCCATATGATGGACCACTACACCAAGGGACTGGTGTTACACGGACAAGGCCCGGATATTTCAAGAAAACCGAGTAATCAGAACTATTCACTCAAGACCTGAAACTAGCATTCACCCTCTCAAGGCTGTCCTCACTGGGTCGCAGCAGGTCTTCGGCCAGTTCAACAAGTGGCGTGTCGCTCAGTCCAAGTGCATCCGTGGCCGTGGGGACGTTCTCGTCGTAGTAGAGCAACCCAGTGACATGCCTTTCCGCCTTCTCGGATTCGTGAATGGCCCTCAATGCGGAAACGGCATCAGTGTAATCGTGTTCGGCTGCCACGGTCTCCAATCTCAAGGTCGAACCGTCGAACAGATTCACCTCTCTGAATTCACCATCTGGGACCTCAACCTCCTCTAGTGGCGAGAAGTGGGGGATGTAGTCGAGGATATGGAGGACCTCGTCATTTGCCTTCACATAGTTGTAGGATTTGTATGACTCGTCGTTGTTGGCGAAGGTAACGCACGGGGATATGACGTCAATGAATGCCATCCCTCTATGACTCATAGCGGCCCTAATCAGTGCACTCAACTGCTTCTTGCTCCCTGAGAAGGAGCGTGCTACGAAGCTGCATCCTAGGTTTATTGCCATTGCACAGAGATCTATTGGTGCTTGTTGATTAGGAACTCCTTTCTTCTTCTTCGAACCCTTCTCGACAGTTGCGCTGTACTGCCCCTTTGTAAGGCCGTAGACGCCGTTGTTTTCGACGATGTACACCATGTCCAGGTTTCTCCTGATGACGTGAATAAACTGTCCTATTCCTATGCTTGCGGTATCCCCGTCTCCCGATACCGCCAAGAAGCTCAGGTCCTTGTTCACCATGTTCGCTCCCGTAGTTACTGAGGGCATCCTTCCATGGACGGTGTTGAATCCGTGGCTCTTTCCGAGGAAGTAGGCAGGAGTCTTCGAAGAGCAACCAATGCCACTCATCTTTGCAATCTTCTCAGGTTGAATGCCGTTTTCCCAAGCGGCTTGGATTATGTTATTCGAAATCTGGTCGTGCCCGCATCCCGGGCACAACGAGGACTTCCCACCAGTGTACTCGGATTTTTCCAGTTCTATTACGTTCAACCTCACCATTAAGCCACCTCGTTCAGAACTTCGAGAATCTTATCGGAATACACTCTGGCCCTTGGTGGCATTCCATCGCTGTAGGCGACTCTGTGAATCTTTGGTATCAACTCAGTGGGGAACTCCTTCCGGATAATGCCGAATAGCTGCCCATCACGATTAATCTCGAGGACAATCGTCATATCGTGTCTTCTAACGAAATCCTCCACCTCCGGGTGCATGGGTAGGGCCCTAACCCTGCATGTGCTCACCGAAATACCCGCTTCTCCGAGCATGTCGTCGATTTCGACGATGGTGTTCTCCATGGATCCATAGAAGATTACCCCCAGTTCTTTGTCCTCTTCCTCTCTAATCACGGGTTCAGGTAGATTGGGTCTTGAACCATCAATTTTCCTCTTCAGCCTCTCCATCGTATCGTAATACACTTGTGGGTCTTCAGAGTATACTCCGTCTTCGTCATGGCCCGTTCCTCTGTTTAGGATGGGATCAAGGCCACTTCCAGGCAATGTCCTGAATGGTATTCCGTCACCATCGACATCCCGGTATCTACCATAATTTACTATGGTATCCATCTCTTCTTGGCTTCTGATTACCTTTCCTCTGTCCATGGGTCCATCGGGGTATTGGAAACCAGTCGTCTCCCAACGGTTCATTCCCAAGTCTAGGTCGCTGAATCCGAATACCATTGTCTGGAACCTCTCAGCGTAGTCGAAGGCCCTCCAACCGAACTCGAAACACTCGTCAACTGTTCCAGGAATTAGTACGATATGTTGGGTATCTCCATGGCTCGCTTCGTACAGCATCGAGAGATCGCCCTGTTGGGTCCTGGTCGGCAATCCAGTAGAAGGCCCTACTCTGTTCACGTCCCAAATTACGCCGGGGACCTCAGAGAAGTAGAACAAACCGATGATCTCAGACATTAGGGAGATTCCCGGGCCACTGGTGCATGTCATTCCTCTTCCTCCGGCCCATCCAGCACCAAGTACCATACCCACAGCAGCGAGTTCGTCTTCAGCCTGAATCACGGCGCAAGTACTCCCTCCGGCACCATCTTTACGAAGTTCCGGAAGCCATCCGATAACTGACTCTGCAAGAGAGGAAGACGGTGTTATCGGATACCATGAGAGCATGCTGATCCCTCCATAGATGGCGCCAAGCGCAACCGCCTCATTCCCCTCAATCAGGAAAGAGTCTGGATTCTTTTCTCTACTCTCAACGCAGAAATGGCTTTCGAATTCCCAGTTCTCCCTTGCAAATGAAATTCCCTCCGAAATTGCTTGCATGTTCAACTCGACTGCCTTCTCTTTGCCCTTGAATTGAACTTGTACGGCCTTCTCAATCGCACTTTCATCAATTCCAAGGAGGTGTGCGATAGCCCCGACATAGTACATGTTAGCTATCAGTCTGCCAAGTTTTGGGTTGATTTTTCGTGCCATCTTGGTCATAGGCATCCCCAGTAGGACGCAATCCTCCCTTTCTACTGGTAGTTTGATGTCCTCGTTGTAGACGACTATTGCCCCCGGCTCAAGACCCTCAAGATCCTTCAGCCATGTGTCCTTATTCATCAGAACTTGAATATTGGTTACATCTCCTGGAGCTTGGTACCCCAAATCACTTACTCTGATGATAAACCATGTCGGTAACCCCGATATGTTGCTCGGAAAGAGGTTCTTTCCACTCACAGGAAATCCCATCTCGAACATTGAGTGAAGGATGATTAGATTGGATGTCTGGGAACCCGTCCCGTTAGCAGTTGCGACATTGATTACGAAATCGTTGACGGTTTTTTCCATTGTTCTCTTAGTCCCCAGTGCTGTCACTAAACGGTCGCTCGCAAGATTCCGGCGATGACTAGGGGTTTTATGCGTTACCATCAGAAAATCAACTAAAACACACCTCGGTCCCTTCCGTTGCTGTTTTCAATGAGGGGGGTCTCGCCCGCTCGTGCCAATTCCAGTGGAACTACAGAAAGCTTGGGACGATGCTACTGAGTTCGTTGATGAAAAGAACGATCCAGAAGCAGCCCTATTGGCGTTAAGATCAGCTTGGAGCAGCATAGAAAATGAGGCTCAGAGGGCCAAGACACTCGCTCTGGCTGCAGATGCCGGAACTGAGTTGGGAATCGTTGACCAGAGGAATCAGAAGTCTCACTGGCAGAAGGCATACAGGAATTACACCAAGTCTCTGTCGATTGATCCAAAGAATAAGAAAACTCGCAGGAATATGAACAAGCTTGCCTCGATGATGGACGAGAAGTCAATTTCTCTGGGACTGGGAATTCAGATGTTTGACCAAGGAAATCCAACTCCCATTGGCCTACTTGTGATGGTCCTCTCCTTAGCAGCTTTCCTTGTTTCGATTAAGTTTGTTTCTGAGTTCCTAGATAATGGTAGTAACCCGGTGGTTGCACTCGAAGTCCAGTATGTTCTCAATGGCCAGACAATCACTGGTGAGATTCAGATTGAGTTGTACAAGGATGATGCGCCTATGCATGTGGAGAGCTTCCTGACTCATACAGAGAACTTCCAGTATGACGGGGTAGAGTTCCACAGGGTAATTAACAAATTCATGATTCAAGGCGGCGACATCGAAAATAAGCGTGGTTCTGGAGGATACGCCGCACACTACTACGGATTCTGCAATGGTGAGCAGGTTCCTGAAAGCCAATGCCAGCAGAAGGAGGATTACACCATCCCATACGAGCATGAGAACGGCCTAAAGCACACAGTTGGCGCCGTTGCTGCAGCCCATGGCGGTCTGAACACCGATGGAAGCCAATTCTACATTGTCCCGTCCGATGGTTCAGCAAGCCATCTAGATTGGGAGGTCGATAAGGACTGCTCAGCCAAGAGTTGCCACACCGTCTTCGGATACGTAATTTCGGGATTGGAGCACGTTGATGCAATTAGCAAACTAGACACCCAGAATGAGTCCCCTGTCGACCCCGTCCGAATTGTCGCTGTTCGAACCATTTGATGGGCATCGTTTTGTCCTAGGTGAACTTCATGTACCCCTTCCGAGGAGTATTAATCCGGTGAGATTATGAGAAATCAAAATCCATTCAATGCTCAGTCAGAGTTCCAGAGATCAGATGGATCAATTGCCCGCTTCATGGACTTGCATTCCTTGGAGAAGTCCGGGCTGTGCAACTTGTCGGAAATACCATTCTCAATCAGAATTCTCCTTGAGTCAGCATTGAGGAACTGCGATGGATTCTTGGTGAATGAGGATGATGTGAAACGAATCGCCGCATGGTCACCGGAAATGTCTCCGGAGGAAATCCCATTCAGCCCAAGTAGGGTTATTATGCAAGATTTCACTGGAGTTCCAGCAATTGTGGATATCGCTGCACTAAGGGATGCGATGAAGGAGCTTGGAGGAGATCCAGGCAAGGTGAATCCCCAAGTCCCTGTGGATTTAGTGATCGACCACTCTGTGCAGGTCGACGTCTCGGGTTTATTCCCCGACGCTCGCGAGCGCAATCTGGAAATCGAGTACGAACGGAACTCCGAGAGGTACAAGTTCCTGAAGTGGGGTCAGCTTAGCCTGGATAATTTTCGTGCAGTACCACCTGGGAGGGGGATTGTTCATCAGGTAAATCTCGAGTGGATTGCCAGTGTAGCAAGAGAAGAGGATGGATTGTGGATTCCCGACTCCCTCGTTGGAACAGACTCACACACCACTATGATCAACGGACTAGGGGTCCTTGGTTGGGGAGTGGGGGGAATCGAGGCTGAGGCTGTTATGCTCGGCCAACCCATCTATATGCTGCTCCCTGAGGTCGTGGGTTTCGAACTAATTGGTGCTCTACAGCCAGGGGTTACGGCTACCGATATGACTCTCCGGATAGTCGAGATGCTGAGGGAGCACGGATGCGTGAGTAAGTTCGTGGAGTTCCACGGGCAAGGTCTGTCAAATCTCAGCCTCCCAGACAGGGCGACAATTGCAAACATGGCCCCAGAGTATGGCGCCACTTGCGGATTCTTCCCCGTTGATCAGACAACTCTCGATTACATGCTACTTTCTGGCAGAGAACCTAGCCATGTGGAGGACGTTAAGAGATACATGGATTCTCAAGGTCTCCTATACCAAGATTCCACCCCAACTCCGAAATTCACTTCCAACCTCAAACTAGATCTAACAACTGTAGAACCCTCCTTATCTGGTCCAAAGAGGCCACAGGACCGTGTCTCACTTTCCGAGATGAAGTCTCACTGGAGATCTAGCCTCAATGCTCCAACAGGACATCAAGGACATGGCATAGACGCCAGCAGAAATGATGCCAAATCCACTATCGTGGGTCGCGACTACGAGTTGAAACACGGTGATGTTGTTATCGCAGCAATTACCAGTTGCACGAACACAAGTAATCCAAGTGTGATGATTGCTGCCGGTTTGGTGGCTAGGAATGCCCGGTCACTGGGGCTATCGATCAAACCATGGGTCAAACCGAGCCTGGCACCAGGTAGCAGAGTCGTCAAGGAGTACTACGATGCTTCAGGACTTTCAGAAGACCTCGACTCACTAGGCTTCAGCATCGTTGGATACGGATGCACAACCTGCATTGGGAACTCCGGGCCTCTCGACTCAAAGATAGAGGAGGCAATTGACAATTCGGAACTAGTTGTTGGCAGCGTCCTTTCTGGGAATCGTAATTTCGAGGGAAGGATACATCAGAAAATAAAGGCCAACTATCTTGCTAGCCCTCCTCTGGTTGTAGCTTACGCACTTGCGGGTTCATTGGACATAGATTTCTCTGAAGACCCACTAGGACATGACTTCTCTGGAAAACCCGTAATGCTAGCCGATATCTGGCCCAGCGACGAGGAGATTCGCAGTACAGTGGAGGCAGCAATTGGGCCTGAGATGTTCGTTAGCAGATATTCCGACGTCTTGAGCGAACCAAGATGGGATGCCATCCCCAGTGAAGCGAGCGAACTATTCCCATGGGATTCGAACTCCACTTACGTTCGACTCCCATCCTTCTTCCAGGGAATCCAGCCAGAACCTTCTCCAATTGAGCCAATAGTAGACGCTAGGGTGCTTGTCAAGGTAGGAGACTCGGTAACTACTGATCATATCAGCCCCGCAGGGGCATTCCCAAGCTCCGGACCGGCAGGGATGTATCTGATCAGCAATGGGGTCCAACCAAGAGACTTCAACTCATTCGGGAGCCGAAGAGGCAACCATGAGGTGATGGTGAGGGGGACATTCGCAAACATCAGAATGAGGAACCAGACTGCTCCAGGAACGGAAGGTGGTCTCACAACCCATTTCCCAACGGATGAGGTAATTTCCATTCACGAGGCTAGCGAGAGGTACATCGAAGACTCAACTCAGCTCGTGGTCCTTGCAGGTTCTCAGTATGGCAGTGGGAGCAGCAGGGATTGGGCAGCCAAAGGAACCCTCCTTCTGGGCGTGAGGGCAGTTATCGCAAAGTCCTACGAGAGGATACACAGATCCAACTTGGTTGGCATGGGGATCCTACCTCTAACATTCACACAGGGGGTTGACGCCGACTCATTGGGACTGGACGGTTCAGAGTTCTATAGCATCCCCGCATCCGGAGACTTGGAGCCTTTCTCTGAGATTCAAGTTTCAGCGAGGAATATTGACGGAACCGAGATAAATTTTCCCGCCATAGTCAGATTAGAGACTCCAGTCGAGACCGAATACTACAGAAATGGCGGGATTCTGCAGACGGTCCTCCGAAATCTGGTAAAAAATGAATTCAGACTAGAGAAATAAGAGGTATTAGAATGGAAGAAGATGAGCAAGAAGATGAGCAAGAAGATGAGCAAGAAGAAGGCCTTCCCGGACCACCGCCCGACCCATCTCGAATCCCCTCAGTAGTGAGGAAGGTAGGAGACTTGGACCTGCAATCCGCGGCCGATGAACATGGCATCTCGAAGAAGACCGATCCGGACATACGTGCAATTATGGCTTTCTTGGACGAAATTGAGGACCTCCAGCCTCTGAACAATAACCTATCTGGAGACCCAATGGCAGAGGCATGGTTGCAGATTCTACTAACTCTAATAGTAAGGGAGCACGGACACTCTTCGCTAGACGTCGGAACCATCGAAGTACTAGTGGGGGAGCGCATGAACAGAGAGCGAATCGACCTCGAGATTTTCTTAGATAGACTTTGGATTATGGGACGGCTAGAGAAGGTCTACGGCGGAGCGGAAGTAAGCTATTCACCCAACCCCAGTTGGCTTGAGATGAAGTAATCAAAGTAATAATCTCGCAATGCAACAAAAAATCACGTTTCGGTAATGCATAAGAGTGGTCCGAAAGTCCGAACAACCATGATGAACGAGAACATGTCTGGAAACCATGAGCACGGAAAGAGCAGGAGGGCATTAGGGCTAGTGTTCCTGATGCTAACATCGCTCTTCGTTTCGGCAGTCCCATATGCTTCTGCTTCTCACACCACTCAGTATGCTGTTCAGAGGGATCCACTATACATCTCAATCGGAGATCTTGATTGCGATGGTGACAATGACATCGCATCAGGTAGCGGCTTCGGGCACTTCATCAGCTTCCTGTACAATGATGGAAACGGAGGATTCGCAGACAGGCAGGACGTCCAGATTTCAAACAACGACTCGTTCAGAGCCGGTTTCCGAGACGTGGCCGATGGCAATCGGGTCGAGATTGCCGATGTCGATGGGGATGAAGTGAACGACGTCATCTACTATCAGCAGAATGTCAGGTTCGTCGGCGAGTCATTCATCAGGCCTGCGAATCTAACCGTCCTCAAGGGGGACTGCGACGAGAGGGTAAACGAATGGGAGGAGATGTTCGAGACAATCACGGTCATCAATCCATACCTTGCTGACTTCGATGTCGGGGACATCAACGACGACGGATACATCGACGTGGTTTTCTCCTCGACCGACGCTACGTTCGCCAACCAGTTCATCCAGATTTACAAGGGTCCCGACTACAGCATCCCTTCGAACCAGCATGCTCCGATTTCCGTCCCACTTACCAACGGGTACTACCAGTTTCTCAAGCTCGGAAATTGGAATGAGGACCTTTTGGAGAACCCACTGACAGGAGATCCCGTCCCTGGGGAGTGCGAGGATCTCGACATATGGCTACTCAGGACCCCACCTTACAATGCGGGAGTGGGATACTCTTCGGGGACCTACGACAACATGACAGTACTGGAGTACGACTGTGTAACAGGTCAGTACCCCAATCCAATGGATCCAACGGGTTCCGGGACCATTCACGAATTCACGCTCGATGCCGAGCACGACTATCCTTTGTACGGGCTAGACATCGCCGACTCAACCCCAAACGACGATGTCAATGAGATAGACATCATCGCAGCAGTTGACGGCATCACCGGCAACATTTCCTACGCAACCAAGACCACCTCGGGATGGGACACACAGAACTACGTTGATTTCGGAGACTTCCTGGGGGCCTCGGTCACCATAGCCGATGTCAACCAAGACGGTGAACTCGATTTCTTCGTACCCACTTCTCTGACCTTGCTAGACACCCAGCAGTCCACAGTCCAGAATCAGACATTCCTTCTGAGGCCAAACCTCCGTGCCCTAAACACGGTGCAGATACTACTCGCTGACCCAGATAGCAACGGGTACCTAGCACCCCTGTCTTTCGATGTCGGAAGGAGGCCAACCATGGCAATGCCAGGGCAACTCCAAGGCTCAGAGGGCAGCGCCCTAGAGGTCGTAATCGGGCAAGAGGACTACACCTACAGATTCTCGAATAACGCCATGTGGCTAGACACTCAGGGATACGCAGGACAGGGCGATTACCTCTCAGTCCTGGTTCTGGACAACTTCGATTTGGGGATTACTAGAGTAGAGATTGAACCGTCCGTAACCGATCCCGCTACCTTCCAGAGCATCGTCGGTGAGGGAAACCGCTGGGTTAACGTTACGGTCAAGAACACTGGCCTGATGCCCATCTCTGGCGGTAGCCTAGACGTCGATCTCGAAGTCAGGGAGGTTCTCGGGAGATCTGACACGGTGGTCTACTTCAACGATTTCGAGTCATCCTCACCGGACATCAACACCGGTGGAGCCTCCTTCAACAAGTACTCGTACACTGGCGAGTACGAATCCGGCAACTCGTCATGGCATATCGATGAGGACAGGTACTGGGTCAGTACCACAGACTACGACGAGTACGATGTCGCTCATTTCAACAACAGCGACTACCAGTGCATGCCGAACGGGACCGACAAGTGCTTCGCCTCAGATGGAAACCCAGAAGAGAACAACGAGTCTTGGGATGGCCCAGTCGCATACCCATATTGGGAAGCTGAGACAAACCCGACGAACTACTTCTGGTCCGGAGTCGAGCACACCTACGTGTTCGACGACGGCAACTCAACCGAGGACACTGGATACTACAACCACATGGACGAGGCATTGATTCTCGAGGGAATAGATCTCTCCGGAGCGGATGCCGCATTCTTGGACATGGATGCTATATGCAGCGCCGGTTTCTTTGAGCTTTTCTTGAACGAGCCGTATGATGTCATTGAGAGGTGGTTGTACGAGGATTCCTGTAGCGTAGAGGTATGGAGCGATGGAACTGGTTGGGAGACCGTTTGGAGATATGGAGGTTGGGACAACGAGAGAAAGTACCGAATCGAGGAGAGGGTCTCAAGTGTACCCGACCCAGAGTACAACGACTACAACGCCAACTTCTTCGGAGACTGGCACACAACAATGTGGAACAACTACACAGACTCAGGGGGAATCAGAGATTCCTGCTCCCTCAGTTACGATATTTGCTGGGAAGACGGGGGCTTAGACCAGAAGGCAGACTCGATCGACCTCACTCCTTATGCCGGGCAGACCATTGACATCAGATTCCGTTTCCGCAGTGGACTAGAGGGAACCACGGGCCCAGAGGGCTCTCTGGACTACTCTGGATTGGATGGATTCGCAATCGACAACATCACCGTCAGGACTAGCGACGTGAACTTCGGCGATTCTACGGTCGAGAGCCAGCAGCTGACAAACCTCGACCTAATTGCAGGCGAGTCATTGCAGGTCCAACTCACGGCAGACTTCGTAGACAACACAACCTACTACATCTCAACCGTACTGTCCAACTTCAACCTGGGTGGAGGTCAAGTGGACCAGGATAGCACTAACGACCAGACAAGGTTCCAGTTGACTGTAAGGAACCTGTACGACCCAGGACTGTTTGAAGAGCCATGGTTGGATCTTCTCCTGAACGGAGAACGCTATGCGTCAGGGGAGATGCCAATCACGGTCGGCGTGCAGAACTGGGGCAACACATTCGTCGACTTCGACATCGAAGCGAAGGTCAGCAACGCGCTCCCTGAGCTAATCGCAGCAGAGGACTTCTCAGGATTCCAACCGATTTGGGATGACGATGGAAACGAAAACGGAAGCAGATTGGACGATTCATTGGGATCGGCCGCGATGCTCCCTCAGAACCAAGGCGTGTTCAAGAACCAGGCTTACTGGCTGGGTAACCCCGATGATGGTTACGGGGACAGCTGGAACGAGACACTGACGTTGGAGCCTATCGAACTCACAGACAGCGGTGCAGACTTCACATTCCTCACCTTCGACTACTTCGCTGAGGGAGATCACATCTCCGACAGGAACGGAAACATCCAATCCGTCAGGGACTTCTCCTATCTTGAGGTGTCTTGGGTCAGGGATGGAGAGGTGTATCAGGGAATAATCTATGGAAGCTGGACGGACCTCAACGAGAACGGCCTGAGGTTAGCATTCAACCCATACACGGAGACGATTTACAACTACTGCGAGGACTTCGATCAGAACGGCCTCTACGAGGAAGTAGAGTACGTAGGAGACCACTCGGGCGGAATAGGGGAGGACGGCTTCGTATCTTGGTTCGACTCCGACAACCTAGTCAACACGGCGAGGATCGACCTGACGCACGTGCACCTGCTCAACCAGACTGCTGAGGACTCTTTCGCATGGACGGACGAGTGCACCTCACTAGCAGGGACTGACGTCACCTTCACGTGGAGGTTCTACTCCAATGACGATGGAGTCAATGGCAATGCCGGATACGCCGGCTTCGCGATCGACAACATCAGGGTGGACGACTACACCTTCACCGACGATGGCTCGTACACCGAGGCCGTGACTGGGATGGACGCTGGCCAGAGGCGAGTTGTCGAGATGGGTGTTCATGACTTTGAGAGCGGTCTATACAGGATCGACCTGATGACGCTGTACAATAACACCGACAATGCATCGAAGTGGTTCGACAAGCCTGAGATAAGCCAGGCTAACAACGTCTCAACGATTCTTTTCGAAATAGCCAATGCGGACATCACACTCCTCCAGGCCGATGTGCTGGACTGTGTAGCAGATGCCGTGTACTCATGCGTTTACGCTACGAACCCACAGGGTCAGAAGTCACACGACTTCGCTGTTCCGATGCTCAATGGGGTAATCGAGGGGATGTACGAGGTCACCATGAAGATAGTCGATGAGGAAACTGGCCAGACCGTCTACGAGCAGACCTCCGACAACGGGCCATTCGTGCTTGACCCTCATCAGAGGTCACAAGCCAACTGGACCGCTCCATACGACCTGTGGTTCGACTCTCACACGTACAACATCAGCTTCCAGTCTATTCTGTCTGAGACGAGCGAGGCTTCAGGCAACGAACGCTACTTCGATATCGAATTCCTAGACAACATCGACGTGGTCATCCTATCGAACCCGACCGACCAGAACAGACTGCAAAGGGTCAAGCAGGATCTTTCCGCCATGAACAAGACATACACCCAGTTTGAGGTAGAGGACTGGAACACGTACGGCATGGAGGACTGGTTTGAGCACTACTCCAAGATACTCCTCCCTTGGCAGACTGACTACAGCGTCGAATACGGGGAATACTACGAACTACTGGGAACTCCGAACCCCGACAATGCAGACATCACCCTCACAGAGTCACTTATCGAGTTCATGAGGGAGGGAGGTACTCTGCAGGTTCATCTCGGCCCGTATTACTCCGATTTCGATGACATACAGAACCCGAACGCACTGGATAGGCTGCCATTCGGGATGAACGTCGTCATGAGAGACCATTTCAATAGCACAGTGGACCACCGTATACTTTACGAGAACGTCAGTCTAATCGACCCGTTCCACCCGCTAATATCGGGCATCAACCCCTCCTCTTTAGCAGGAATCAACGGAGGGTCGCACGTCGCACTCTCTGCATTAGACCTCAACCAGGTCAAATCTGAGAACATACCTCAGGTCTGCAGTGATGGGGCAGCAGGAGGGACCGAGGGCGGGAAGATAAACGATGGCGGGACATTCCACACCATAATCAGGGACTCCGAAAATCCCAGCCTGTCCCTGCTGTCTACTTGCAACTACCACCAGGGTGGGATGATTGTTACTACCATAGATGTCGAGAACCCAGCAGTGTCACAACCGTTCGGCGACCCAAACTTCCCGATGCTAGCCAATCTTCTGGACTTCCACATGTCCCCATATCCCGATGGATTCGAGATTGCTGGTGTGGGCTTCGAGCTCACGATAGACGAGGTTGTCCAATCGATTGACGTATTGTCGGGCGCCTATGCAAGAACGGCAATCAAGAGCTCAGCCGAGCTAGACTTTGGATTCCAGACCGATGTGACTGGCATCCACGCAGACTGGTTGATCGAGTCAGCTAATGGAGAGGCTGTGACTGGATGGGACGGAGAAACACTAGGAGATGACAACAACCACATTCATCGAGAAGACTCAGTCTACCCCGCGACTGCTACTTTCTGCGTTCCAGATGAGAATGCCGAACTTGGCTGCAAGATTGACGCCGAGTGGAGGATTTGGCTGTTCCTGCACGACTCTCATGGAAACACCAGAATTACCAACATCTCGGTATACACGAATGACATCAATGCGGACAGCACCCCACCTGAGGCTCATATCGAAATAATGGAGGACTCCATGTTCACCGAATTCGTCGAATTCGTAGGTTACCAGCAGACACCGACCGGAAAGCAGGATGCCGACGGAAACTGGATTATGGTTGATTCACCCAAGTATCGGGTCCGACTCTCTGATACGGGCGACACTAGCATCAGCTTTTCTTCAGCAAACAGCAGTGACGTTGGAACTGGAATCGGGAAGTTCAGTTGGTCTGTTAATGGAGATGGGGACAATGTGCACGTCTACGAGTTACCCGGCAGCGAGGTCGAGTGGACTTACACCTTCAGGAACCTGACAGCGGGACAGAACACCATTATGGTCGAGTTGACTGTCTACGACAAGAGGGACCAGCGTAACGAGGCTCCCACCAGGGTATTCTTCGAGGTCGTAGGAGAGATGTTCGGAGACTCTGCTCCGGATGTGGAATTCGATAGCATCTCTACTGCCGATGGAGACTCATTCTCGGCTTTGGAGTCCGACATCGTGAACATCACCGGTACCGTTGTCGACAACGATGCAAGTGCCGATTGCGACGTGAAGGTAGAAGCATCGCTCGATGACACTTCGATTTTCGACAAGAGCGATGGAATCAAGACGGCCCAGAAGGCGCTCGGACGCTTCGACTGGCAGGATGGGCTATGTGACGGAGACCAGTACTCTCTGTCTCTGAACATCTCTCACCTCTATCTCGAGCTTGATGGGAATGCTGGGATCATCCACATAAGGGTCACAGAGGGGTCGTATGTGATCGATGACCAAATCCAATTGTACACCGTTCCAAGACCAATCGAAGAGACGGACGGAAGTGAAGGGGAAAGCGGGGACTCTACGACTCTGATGTTCGCTGGCATTGGTGCCTTACTTCTGATCGCAGTTCTAGCAGTGACGATGATGTTCATGAGAAGGGGAGGAGGTACTGCAGAACAGCAGGACTCTGTGGAGTCTTTCGGCGGCGTCGAGCAGATGGACCCAGTCGAGGCCTATGTCCAGCAACTAGTGGCACAAGGGTACGAGGAGCAGATGGCACGGCAGTACGCTACGCAGTACTATGCCCAGTACTCGCAGCAGCAGAAGGGCGGCGGTGGCTGATCAGAGCTCAGGGACGTTGAGGGTCCACTTCCTAGGGAGTGGCTCACTCGACTCCTCGATTATCCCCAGCCTTTCTTGGTATGCCGGTGTTCTGCTTCTGACTACGTGAGAGTAGAGTTTCGACTCCCTTATCTCATTCGGGACGCATACCATACCACTAGAACTCTCAATATCAATAGCCCTGTTCAGGAAAGACTCAGGTCTGTTCAGTTTGAGCAAAAGCCTCCTGGAGAAGCGAGCAATCCCGAAGTACATTGCGATGATTAGCAGCATCACTATCGCAGTGCTGTAAGGCACCTCTGCAAACAGCATCATAGCCGCAGAACCTAGTAAGAAAACGATGGGCATTACGAACATGAGGAGGAAGTAAGTCTCGGTAATCGGTTTCTTCTTCCTCATCCTGCTGATTAGCTCCCATGAATCGTCTTTGCCGTTCTGTGGCTCAAAACCCAGTTCCTTCTCCATTGAACCCTGCTCCTCGAAAATACCTCTCAGTCTCCTTGCCCTCGATTCCAGGGACTTGCTGGGTTGAGATTCGATTAGCCTGTCCATGACGTCTAGGTACTCGCCAGCCTCTTCGAAATAACCAAGTCTGATTAGTATGGAAACCTGTTCGAAGTAGGGAAGTACATCACTTGGTGCAGCTTCTTTTCTCCCTTCCCACCATTCAAGTCCATGTTCGAGCATTCCCAAGTGACCGACCATGATTTCTCCACCGATCCTCCATGCATGCTCGTTTTGAGGGTCCAGTTCGACCACCTTCCTGATTGAAGCCATAGACTTGGACGCCTGAATTATGTTGGGCATCGCCTGCTTTCCACGTGAGTCAATTGGCAGAGTCCATTGAGCAACAGCAAACCAAGCATCAGCGTGATCTTCTTCGAGTGAAACCACTTCTTCGGCTAGGGTCAGTGCTGTCGACCTGTCTCCCTCTTCGTTAGCTTCTATGGCATCCAGCCAAATCATCTCGGCACTCTTCTCCACAAAACACGCAGAATAGGGCGGATGAAGAATGCTGGGGTGTGAGTCTAACGTCTCCTGCCCCTTCCACTCTTACCCGAATCCCTTCTTCGTCTAGAATTGTTCGAGCTCCTATTTTCTCCTTTTGGTCCTCTTCTTGGTTGATTCGGACCTCTGTCCCCGCGCCCGACTCCCTTGTTGTCACGGAAGGTTCGACCACCCTTGCCGCCAGAACCTCTGTCCCCGCGCCCGACTCCCTTGTTGTCACGGAAGGTTCGACCACCCTTGCCGCCAGAACCCCTGTTCCCGCGCCCGACTCCCTTGTTGTCACGGAAGGTTCGACCACCATTGTCCCTAGAGGAACCTTTCCTTGGACCTCCCCTTTCACGGAAATTTCCACTAGAATGTCTACCTCTGGGGCGTCCCTGATGTGAATTATCTCTAGGGGCAATCTCGACGGGAGAGCCGACAGATGCCCTGGCATCTATTCCATTGTACAGGGGGTGGATGTGTATTAGTGCGGATCCAACCGGCCCAAGAACTGTATCCACCCTTCCGATGATCTTCCCCCCTGAGATTCTTATTCTGGCTCCTAGTCGAGGTGGCTTGCCTTCGAAATCTATTAGCAATCCCCCTAAATGGGACTCACGGCTCACTCTTCCAGAAAAACTCATTTTCATGCGCTCCGTCTTCTGAAAAGTACTGCCACTGAGATTGCTATGGCCAGTGAGGGGATACCCGAAGCGGGAATGCTGCCCACTGAATCCTCACTCTCATCCGGCAGGTCTGGGATTTCTTCGGCAATTAATGAGATATCTACGGTAATGCTAGTGGTTGTGCACTTGCCTGACTGGTCACAACCTGTGACCTTCACCTCGACGAATTCTGAGGTAAACATACTAAGATCAATCCATTCGCTCTCCCAGGTATTTCCAGATACCATAATCTGACCCAAATCCTTCCCACTGGTTGCTATTGTGAAAGTTACAATCTCGCCATCTGGGTCACTGAATTGTCCGCCCACCCTCCACATTTTACCATCAAATATGCCAGAGCCAATGGTCAGTGAAGGAGGTGCACTTTCCTTCACAATACCTAGATCTAAGGTCTGCTGGGATGAAAACTCTCCAACCACTACTTCAATCCAAATATTGACAGGACCGGGAACAACTCCTTGTGATTGAATTACCACGTCCTGATATGATGAATTTCCTTTGTGGAATTCCTGAATCCCACTATGCTGGCCGTTCTGGGTCAGTGTTAGGCGCACTGTTACGTCTTCAGTCCATGCTTCCGAATGGAAAATTCTCAGGGGATGCTGTTCTTGAAGGATTAATGCAGTCGTTGAAATTGTAACTGGTACTCCAACGTGCCAAGTTCTGTTCCCACTGGACTTTCCAGTAGCATCAATCGCCTCACATGAGACTTCTGAGACTCCGTCGACGTTGATCCACAATGAACCATCGATGCTCTGCGAAATCTCACTACCTCCGGAATTGCAGACGACATCTAGATTGGAAACTCCCGATTCGTCATCGAACCAAGATGCAATATCTTCCCAGGTTGACAACTTGGTTGCCCCTTCCTCGAGTACTGGGATCCAGATGCCATCAGAAGGTGCTTGTTGGGTCCAAGTAGGGGCCTCATCTGTAGGAATTGGAGATGTCGTGAAGTCTGCAAAGACATCTTCGCCCAATGGCCACTCTTCTCTTGAGAAGTTTGAGTTGAGTGAGTAAGTCAAACTGCCATCGTCGTTGGTTCTTAATTCATAATTTGCGGAACCGTCACCTAAGCAACTTCCTCTGATTGGAGCAGAGTCTGTGAGAGGATTATCTCCCTCAGCACCTACGAACCTTCCTTCACACTCCTCCCACATGTCCATTCTCAGGTCTGGCATCACCGGGAAAGTGAAGTCCAGTCTCGCATTGCTCATGTTCGATGAATTGAACGCAATCGTGAAGTCATTAGGATCAGAAACCCCATCAATTATCATGGTGGCATTTAGCCATAGTTCGATTCTGCACTCATCAACTCCCATTGATTCATTAATTTCAGTGTCGCAATCTCTCTCCGAAGTTGGGACTACTGGAACCTCGGAGCAACCATCCTGGCTAAACCCCTGGCAGTCCCTCGCTTGTGAATGCCGAGGAGGTACTCCGTTGAAATGGCCAATGTTGGTCTGATCATCCTCCCATGTTGTATTCATCCAACTCACTCCTGTACCTCCTCTGTGAGGGGAGCCATCTCGAATCCCTATCCTTGTGATACTGTACTCAAGGCAGTCAGCAGCAATCGAAACCATTGCATCGATTTCATCCGAAGATAGCCAGCCATCACCACCCGATGGTACAATCCCTTCCAAGAAAGAATCCAGATCTTCTCTAATGTCATCTGCAAGGGACCAGTTGATCCATGCCTTGGCATCTACTTGGGCACTATTCCAGTCATCATTGACACGAACCTCGAAAATTGCCTGGTTGTAGAGAAATATATCCTCGAAAGTAATCGAACTGCATTGCTCTTCCAGAGATCCACCACCTCCAAATTGCTCCATCCGGTCATGCGCCCCAATCATGACTTCTTGATTATCATAGAATTGTCCTATCGGAGACAAGAAAACTACTACAAGAGCAATCGCAGAGGCACGTGATACTCTCCCCATAGGTTTCATGAAAGCACCCATGAACATGACTCTATCGGAAAATATTGTGAGTTTAGGCTAACCTAAATTTAATAAAGTACACTATTTTCGATTTTTTAGGGTGACCTAAAATGAATGTAAACAAGGCATTGACAAGCTTGATTGTTGGTCTGATATTTTGTGCTACTCTGGTCGGATGCGCAGGGAACGTCGACAAAGAACAATTGGAAACACTGGTAATCGCATACCAGGTTATGGATGATTATGAAGATCCAAATGAGAATCCCCAATCATTAGCGGATTATCTAGCAGATGAGCTAAATTACGACGTTTCTCTGTACAACGTCGACTCAGATGGTGCAATGATTGAAGCTCTCAGGTTTGGAAATGCCGATATAGGATTCATGGATGGTGGTGCTGCTTGGGTAGGCTGGAAGGAATACGGATTAGCGGCTATGGCTGCTGATTTGAAGGGCGACGGTAGGACACACTATGATGCCAGTGCTTGGATACTCGCTGACAGCGATATCGCAGCTGCGCATCTTGATGGAGATCCAAATACAGACCCATTTGCACTCCTACAGGGCAAGACCTCGTGCCACACAGGGTGGTTGAAATCCGCGGGTATGTTACTCCCCATGGGATATCTGATTGGTCATGGATATGCCAATGTAGTGGGAGACCCCAACGATGTAGCATCCCTTAGAGATACAATCTACGGATTCTTCAATGAGAACGCCTCGATTCCAGATTCAGGAACTCCATATTACGGATACGGGGGGGCGGTCAAATGCCTTTCAGAGGGAGTCGGAGACGTCGCCTTTGCCAAAGACAGCACAATAGCGTCGTATTGTGACAACGAAGATCCGGTTGATGACGAGGTCTGGTGCCTAGATATGAGCCAATACGTCTCCCTTCCTGCTTTCGGTCAGGCCCCAAGCCATCCATTAATGTACAATCCAGAAATGCTGGACATGCAGTCTAGAACCGCTGTTCTCAATGCACTGATGACTCTGAACAACCAGATGTACGTTGTGAATTACTCGGTAATAGGGGGCACCTTCACCGGGTGTTACGATCTTTCAATCGACCAGATTGACTCGACTTCCGACAAGAACTCCTGTGGAGATGAGATATTGTTCAATGTTCTGAACACCCCTGGTCTGACGAGAGTTAACACCCAAGAACATCTTGGAAGTTATTCTAGTTTGATTTCCAACGTCCCAGGTATCTCTGCTTACTACTATCAGAAGTTTGAGATTTCATCATAATTATTGAATAATAGTTGGAGGCTTGTCGTGCATTCTAAAGATCCTAAAGTGAATCCGAGTGTCTATCTCGAGGGTGTCAGAATTGGATACTCCAAAAATAATCCTCTTGTGGACATCCCTAGTCTCGAAATCTTCCCTGGGGAGATTGTGGTCATTACGGGTCCTTCTGGAGTGGGGAAGACAACTCTAGTAAGGACAATTGCAGGTCTAATAAAACCCATATCTGGAATCGTGAGAGTCTTTGGCTCAGAATTGCCTTTCAAACCAACTAGGGGATCCGTTGGATACATCCCGCAGAGGCTAGGTTTGGTTCGTCACGCCAGCGTTCTTCACAATGTCATGCTAGGAGCTAGAGCTGGCCATTCCGGGCCCTCTCGTATTTTCCCAACTCAACAATCGAAAAACTCCGCTTTGGATGCAATTGAGAGGATGGGGCTTTCGGAAAAAATGTACGAGCCCGTTCGAAGACTCTCAGGTGGCCAGCAGAGGAGGGTTGCTACTGCTAGGGCCATCTCCCAATCTCCACAAATTATCTTGGCCGATGAGTTCCTTAGCGAGCTAGACGATAAGACGAGGAAAAAGGTCCAGACAGAGGTCATTGATTATGTAAGGAGAAAGTCGGCAACACTCATCATAGTGGATCATGATGTTTCTAGGGCTAAATCAATCGCAGACAGGATGCTCGTGATCGATGATGGTAGGGTTAACCCTTTCATCTCTCAGACTACTGCATTGGAGGTAGTATGATGAGTAGAGGGAGATGGGTAATCGCACCTCCAATGATTCTGTTTTGTTGCTTCTGGTTGATGGATAGCATGGTAGATGACTGGGGGAGACTATCTAGGGGTCCGGGAAATCTAGTAGTATTCTTCAATGAGTCACTCTGGCCTCCTGATTGGTCTATCCTCGAACCTCGGGCCTATCCGGTGTGCACTGCTTATCCCCTAGTTGACTTCACTTGTTCAACTGCTTGGATTGGAATGGTGGAGACGATTAAGATTGCATTCGTTTCCACAGTTTTCGGGGTACTGATTTCACTTCCAATTTCGATTCTTGCGTCTAGGAACCTCAATTCTGCTCCTGTGGCATACACAGCGCGAATTATCCTCGCCGCTTCCAGAAGTCTCCCAAGTATAATTTGGGCAATTTTCTTTGTGATATTGGTTGGTCTTGGGCCGCTCTCGGGAATACTTGCAATGACAATTTATACAGTAGGATATCTCGGTAAACTCCAGTATGAGTCAATTGAAGGAATGTCCATTGTTTCCCTAGAAGCTGCAGATTCAATGGGTCTAACGAAGATCGAGAAGGCTTTGGGCGTAGTAATTCCAGAGCAAGCGAATAACTTGATTTCTCAGGCAATTTTTATGTTCGAATATAATGTTAGGCATGGCACAGTAATAGGAATCGTAGGAGCAGGTGGGATTGGTTACTACATCAACCTCTACCTCAAGTTTCTCCAGTACGACAAGGTGATAGCTTACCTGATTGTGATTTTCGTAGTTGTAATAATCATCGATTTTCTTTCAATAAAAGCCAGGTCCCAGTTCAACGAGGAAGGAGATGTCTCTAGACCAAAATGGCTGTCAGTCCTTATTCCATCATGGGCATTATAACAGAACTAGGGAAGTTGAGATGCTAGTAGTTAGCAACTATTCTAATCGCCCCGTCATCGTAGAAAATCTGTATGTGATCCCGGGCCTTCTGTGTTAATGCTGCCAATGCCTCGTACACATCCTTCTCATCGACCTTGAATGCCTCCGCAGCCCTTTTGGTGGACCATGCCACCTCAATGAAGTCCGACGCTGAAATCCATTTCAGAAGCCGTGATTCGAAATCTGTTAGATCCGTCACAGCCATGTACCCCGGATGCAGGTAAAGGAAATCAACCCTAGCATCATTTTCAGATCCGTACCGGTCTACGTCAACAACCTCCAAAGTTTGTAAACAAGAAAAGTATGGCTTATTCTAATTCTGTAGTGGACGACATAGCTGAGTGGTTACAATGAATGACAGAGACTTACTTCTAATCTTCGGTACAGAGACTGGGAATGCTGAGGAGCTGGCGGAAGATGCAGGACATTTGGCCGGAATATCCGACCTCAACCCAACAGTAATGGATATGGAAGACATTTCTTTGAAAACATTGTCCTCTGCGAAGAGACTAATCATTATCTGCAGTACATGGGGCGAGGGAGAGCAGCCTGTAAACGCACAGGATCTGTACGACTCTGTGCAGGAATCTGAGGGGGGCAGCATGGAGGGTGTTAGCTATGCAGTTCTCGCCTTGGGCGATACTGCATTCGAGTTCTTCTGTGAGTCAGGCAAGGAATGGGACACCATCCTTGAGGAAAAGGGCGGCTCTAGGGTGAATAATAGGATAGATTGTGACTTGGACTATGATGACTATGCCGCTGACTGGATCCGTGCTACCTTGGAAATAATGAAGCAAATCTAGTAATTGAACCGGATATGGTTTCACTTCACCTCGTATGCCCCTGCCATTCTCCTAACCGCGTCCTCAACCTCGATGTCCCCATCCAACAGGCTCCCTAAGGTGCTCAGGAACGGGGTCGGGTGACTCATCCTCTCTGACCTATTCAGGAACATCCTAGTCGCTCGTACTCCCTCTGCCACCATGTGCATCTCTTCTAGCGACTCATCTAGGCTCTTCCCTGATCCTAACTTCTCGCCTAGTGTCCTGTTCCTGCTCCGTGGGCTGGTTGCCGTCACATACAGATCTCCTATGCCCGCGGGCCCGAAGGCTGTCTTGGAATCGGCCCCCATCTTCGCCAGTAGCTCGATTCCCTCGCTGTATCCCGATAGTACCAGAGCCGCCTTGAGGTTGTCACCCCCTATGGTGTCCTTCAGTCCGTCAACGAGACCACATGCTAGTGCAACGCAGTTCTTGTACGCCCCCCATAGCTCAGCCCCAACCGGGTCCTCAGCAGGGGTGAGGATTAGGGAGTCAGTCGAGAGACGTTCGGTGACTCTCTTTGCCACTCCGATGTCACGGCATGCTACCAGTGCGTTGGTAATCACCCCTCGAGCGACCTCGGGAGCTATAGTGGGACCGGTCATCACCACGACCTGATTGGTCATTCCAGCTTCGGCGAGCCTCCTCTCTATGGCATCGGATATCATCCCAGAACCACCCTCGTCCGATGGAGCAAGGCCCTTGGCCAGATCGACGAGTAGGTGCGATGGCCTGAGGCTAGGAATCAGCATGTCGACAACCTCTAGAATGACTGAGCTGGGAAGTGCTAGGACCAGAATCTCGCAGCTCTCCGTGACATCTGAGATCTCCATGGTGCAATCCAGTTCTGGAATCTTGTAGCCCGGCAGGTACTTCTCGTTCTCGTGATCGGTCATCATTGACTCGTAAACCTCCTGCTCGACGGTCCAACCTAGGACGTTGTGCCCGTCCTTGCACCACACTAGCGCGAGGGCGGTTCCCCAGTTGCCGAGTCCGAGAACACCTATTCGAGCCATTTTTGCCATCTGCGGGGCGTATAGACCCAGTTATGACCCTATGGGGGTCATTGACACGGATGCGTTGACTTCTTGGTGGGTAATTATTCGGACGGGACATAGCAGGGGTACCCGAGTGGTCAAAGGGGCTGGGTTTAGGTCCCAGTGCGTAGTGCTTCGCAGGTTCAAATCCTGCCCCCTGCACCAACAAAGTCACGAATTGCGCTGCATTGAAGTCTGACTGTTCAAACGAAACTCTCCGGCAGGGGTACCCGAGTGGTCAAAGGGGCTGGGTTTAGGTCCCAGTGCGTAGTGCTTCGCAGGTTCAAATCCTGCCCCCTGCACCATCATTGAATCCTGATCTTCTTAGAGCGGATGTTGGAGATGCTCCTGTTCTTCGTACCGATCACCCTGTTTCCCATTATCCCGATGAAGGATATCGAAATGGCGATAATGGCCCAATTCTCGTAGGTGAAGGGCCTGAATGGATCTCTGGACCACTTCTCGTCCCCGAGGATCCCGTCCTCTATATCCGGAATCCCGTCGTTGTCGTCATCCATATCCAGCAAGTCAGGAATGTCATCATTGTCAAAGTCGGGGGCTTCTGCACTATCAAAGCCAGCATCGTCGGATTCCGACTCATCTACTATGATCTCATCCCCGAGGATCGCTTGAATAGGACACCCAAGGTCGTTACCAGGTAGGCTTAGCAGTACAATGAAGTCATCAGTGCTCGGATTAATCCCGGGTTCGAATGGGCACTCGTCGGCGTTGTTGCCCACACTATCGCGATCGCTGTCCATCCACTCTGTCGGGTCATCGGGAAAGACATCGGCGTTCTTCCCCTGATCGGCGTGGCCGTCTCCGTCCGAGTCGGACCATCTCCAGTCCTCTAGGGGAAATGCATCTGTGCCGTTCTCACCAGCACTGTTCATTGTGCAAGGGACCGGGTTGATCCACCCATCGCCATCGCAGTCCGTATCCACGTTGTTCCCGATGCTGTCCCCATCTGTGTCATCAGTCTCATTCGCATCGAATGGAAATGCATCTCCCTTTGCGGAGGCGTAGCAATCGGGGATGTTGTCCCCGTCCTGACTCGGGCCACTGTTTGGTGGGATCTCATTAGGTGTCCAATAGGTGGTGTCATCGCACCGACCGTCGTTGTCGTCGTCTGCGTCGGAATTATCTCCAATGCCATCCCCATCGGCATCCGACCACTCGTTCGCGTCATTCGGGAACACGTCGAAAATGTCCCTCCTGCCATCCCCGTCATCGTCCGGATCTGAGTTGTCCCCGATTCCGTCACCGTCCTTGTCTTCCCACTCCCCTTGATCCATTGGGAATGGGTCGTCCGTGTCATTGACACCGTCGTTGTCGTCATCTTCGTCATAGATGTCAGGAATCCTGTCGCCATCCGAGTCAGCGGAGACTTCCGGATCCAACCAGTCGTAGTCATCGCCGTTCAGTACTCCGTCGTTGTCGGCGTCGGTGTCGAACTGGTCAGGTGTACCATCCCCGTCGAAGTCGGCGAAGCACATGTCGAAGAAGGTAGAGGCCTCCTCCAAAGTCGATTGACCACTGGGGCAGGGAGTTTGTGAAGCAGAATTGACCTCTGATACGTAGTAACCCCTCGAGGCAGGGGTGCATACCGATTGCCCCTTCAGGCTCGAGTAGTATCCCGACACGCATCCCGTCTGGTTAGTTTGCCCCGATTGTGGGACCATGAATCCCCTGTCAGCGAGGATGCACGTGGTTTGGGCGGGGTTTGGTTGGTATGATCCCGGTGCGCAGGGCAATTGCTCCTTTGAGCCGTGACCGAGGTCAATTACCGTCGGGTTGTCCCGATTCGAGTTTGATCCATCCCCGAGCTGGCCGGCTTCGTTAGCCCCCCAGCATTGCAGGCTAGCATCATCCAGGATGACGCAGGTGTGCCTCTGACCGACGGCGATTGATGTTGCATTTGTGTCTAGGTTAACAATTACAGGTACCCCACTTCCACTCTGTGAACCATCTCCGAGCTGCCCGTTGCTGTTATCTCCCCAGCAGGCCACCTGTCCCGAGTCGAATAGCGCACAACTGTGAAACAGTCCTATTTGGACGGATGTTAGTAACTGGTTGGAGCTTAGCGGGACTGTCATGGGCGAGTTGGAGTTGCTATACCCGCCGTTCCCCAACTGTCCGTATGCATTGTACCCCCAGCAGAACATGGAGCCATCATTCATCCCTAGGCATGTGTGCATCGCTCCCGCATCCAGGGATACTGCGCTGCTGTTGCTTGGAATTCCAATTTCTACCGGCGATGTCCTATCGATGTAGGTCCCATCACCAACCTGACCGTTCCAGTTGTCCCCCCAGCACATCACCGACCTGTCCTCCATTATCGCACAGGTGTGGTATGAGCCAGTTGAGACCATTAGGGCATCTTCGCCACCCATGCCTGCATGTACCGGGCTCGATCTATCGGTAGTCGTTCCGTCCCCGAGCTGCCCGTTGCTGTTGTCACCCCAGCACTTCACGCTACGATCATTGAGGATCGCACATGTGTGAGATGCCCCGGATGAGATGCCCAGGGCGCTCTTCCCTTCCCCAAGGTCTACTGTGATGGGAGTCGTTCTTTCGACAGTAGTGCCATCCCCTAGCTGTCCGAATTCATTCGACCCCCAGCAGCGGACTGAACCGTCGTCGAACATCGTGCATGTGTGGTACGAACCAGCGGAAATCTCCACTGCCTTCCTACCCAGGGGCATGGAAGACTTCTCCGGCTCGAGGCTTGGTGACCTCGAACCATCCCCGAGCTGCCCGTTGTTGTTATCACCCCAGCAGCTGACCGAACCGTCATCCAGGATGGCACAGGAGTGCGAAGCCCCCGATGTCATTTGGGTGAGTACCGGGACGCTGTGACCAGATTCGGCCCATTTGCAAGCAGTTATCGAGCTCTGCCCAGATAGGTCGTTGTACTTGCCTGGTGGGCACGGAGTCCCCTCAGACGCTCCCGGGTCAGGAACGTAGTATCCGGGCTCTGCGTCATCGCATGAGGTCTGACCAGAGAGCCTCTGGAACTCTCCCATGATGCATGGCTCTTCTGAGGTTGCACCGGGATCGATCACGTAGTGCCCGGGACTAGCTGGAGTCATCACGGTGTTCCCGGTTCCACTGACGTAGTATCCAGGAGTGGCCTGCCTGCACGTGAACCTGCCGTATGACCCAGATGAGCAGTCCACAGCAACGGTTGGATTGCTGGGTTCGCTGTCGACAGTGTTCGGGAAGCCATCGCCATCATCGTCATTGCTTACGCCGACTTCGAATATGTTCAGGTCTCCATTATCGTTCCAATCCCTCTCCGACGAGCTGATATAACTCCACATGGGGATTGTGAACTCAGAAGGGGAGATCCCGAGGGAAAGGGCCCCCGAACCATGGCCACCCCAGCACATGGCCAAGTCGTTACTACCAACAACACAGGTGTAAGATGACCCAGATGAGACTGACAGAGCACCTAGATTCTGTCCTAGTGTGATTTCAATGGGGGATGTGATTTGATCGGAAGTGCTGCCATCGCCGACTTGCCCATTTGCACTGTCTCCCCAGCAGTAGAGGGAATCACTGGAGTCAACCGCGCAGGTATGGCTATCTCCAGAGTCGATTGCTATCACTCCAGTCAGAGAGACTCCCACTGTGGCAGCGTCGTTCTGCTGGTTCGTCCCACCGTCCCCGAGCTGCCCGTTGCTGTTGTCACCCCAGCATTTCACATTGTTACCATCGAGTAGGGCGCAGGTGTGAGAGCCCCCGGCGGACACTGCCACGGCATTCCCACCGACGGTGACCGTCGATGGGCTGTTGGAGGAAGAAGTAGAACCTATTCCCAACTGCCCGTTGCTGTTGCCCCCCCAGCATTTCAGAGCCCATGAATTGGTAATCACGCATGTATGGTTGGACCCGGTTGAGACTGCTAGGACGTTTTCCCCGATGGAGACGGATACAGGGGTGCTGCTATCGGCATTGGTCCCATCCCCGAGCTGGCCGGCTTCGTTAGCCCCCCAGCATTGCAGGCTAGCATCATCCAGGATGGCGCAACTGTGCCAATCTCCCGAGGAGAGTTGAACGGGCACTCCCGACAGGCTCACATCGACGGGTGAACTCGAATGAACGGCAGTGCCATCCCCTAGTTGGCCATGGTTGTTCCTGCCCCAGCATTGCAGACCACCATTATCCAGGATGGAGCACGTATGGTCCTTCCCCGAGCTGATTGAAACTGCGGTCCTTGCTGCATCGAGCCCCACTTCGGTCATCGTCAGCCTGTCGGTCGTGGTCCCATCTCCTAATTGTCCGAATGAGTTGTCCCCCCAGCACTGAAGTGAGGAATCGTCCAGAATCGCGCAGAGATGGTCGCCACCGCTTGACATCGTGGTTTCGGTGAAGATAGACCCGGTTTGGAAACCAGGCTCAATAAATCCATCCGATACTGGATGCCTCATATCTTCGATGACCCCTATGCTGGAAGCTAGGTAGTACTTCTGAGGCCCAGATGGGACGTTTGCACCGGTGACTATGATTTCCCAATCGCCCACTTCCGGATTCTCGCCCAGTGAAATCCCCACTAGATTGTTCAAATCGTCATTTGTGTACGTCTGTACTGTCCCACTGGGACTCTTCAAGAGGATGTCAAGATCGTTAATCAACTGCTTTCCTGCACTGGGGGAGTTTGCTGGGTCATTCCATGAAAGCACGACTCGGAAATCCTCAATCCCGGTATCTGGAACTGAAAGTCTGAAAGAATGACTCTCCAATGTGGAAATCTCGACTCCCTCTGTGAAACCAGAATACACTAGCTGTTGGAGGTCAATCCGACCCCATCCTTCGTGGTTGTTCGGTGCCTTTTCCTCTGCCCCGTTCCCATTGAAATTTCCTCCGGTCGTGTACTGTCCATCCATGTCGTGTGCACCCGAAGCAAGTATTGCCTTGATTAAGGCGGACTCCGGGCATTGGTCACTTGAAGGATTGTTAGCAAGGTTGCAATTGTAAGCCCCTATGTTATTCAGGTATTCGATTACCAATGCGACCGAACCTGCTGTGATTGGGGTAGCCATCGAGGTTCCAAACAAGTGAGTGTAATAGTCCCCGACATCAGAACTTGGAGAGTCAGTTCGCAATTCGGATTTGGTTGATAGTATCCATGTTCCCGGCGCCACTATATCCGGTTTGATCCTCCCATCATTTGTAGGGCCTCTATTGGAGAATGCAGCCATCCCCTCTGGATTATCACTGGCCGTATCATCTCTGATTGGGCTTGTGCCCCACTTCTCATTTGTGAAGGGTAGATCACATGGAGGATCACTGTTACAGAAATTCCTCCATGGCGTAGCATATAGCGGCAAAGTGTCACGGAGGTTTTCCGAGGCACCTACTGACAGGATGTTCTTAGCAGTAGCCTGTTGATTCATCGCACCTAGGTTGATCTCGCCATCTTTTCCCCCATAGCAGGATGACTGTCCGTACGAGTTGTATGTGCAGTCCATTGCATCATTCCCCATGGCGAATAGAATCGTAAGGTCAGTGAGGGAATTGGCTTCGGTATCAATCTCAAACGCGCTGGAGCTGTAGTACGCCAAACAACTCCCACCACAACTAGTGCCATCGGCGCTAGGGCCAGAGCCCCATGAATTTGTGTGGACCCGCGCACCAGCATTGTGTGCCTCGGTGAAGAAGATATCGTAGGAGGGATTGCAGAGGCTAGCGCCACACAGAATGGACTGCATGAACAGATGCGCACCCGGTGCCATTCCGCTATTGTCAGAACCGTCGGGCGAGTTTGTACCATCTCCCAGAACAGATCCGCTCACATGGGTCCCATGACCATGCTGATCCTCTGGACCATCTGTACAGCTGCCGCAAGTGTATGATACGACCCCTGCTATCCTACCGGCAAAGTCTGCATGAATGCCGCTATTAAGGGAGTTGCAATTGGAGATGCTGGTGCATTCCACTACAGTGTCTAGACCCGAGTCCATTACTCCAACGATTACCCCAGCCCCTGTCAGTGACCCTCCTCCGAAGGAAACCATGTTGGAAGCCTCGCCGACCCAATCAACATCGATGATGCCTGCTGCTGCCTCGTTATCTAGCTGCACTGGATATTTCGGCTCCACCCACTCGACGAAATCCAGACTAACGAGTTCAACCACATCCTTCTGATCTACTACGACTTCCACTATCCTATCTGTTCGGTAGTCAACAACCTCGATTCCAGTAGAAATCAGGTTTGCTAATTCGTCAGAACCACTCAATACGACGTTCATCACGTATCGTTCCCCTTGCATCACTGCCCCACTCGATTCTCCTTCAACCAGGGGTATGACATCTGGAGCCAGTTTGTCCGTTGAATCAAGTCGGAAAGCACCGATTACGCCAATATCGGATAGTTCCAATGGTGTCATCTTCGGTACGTTGCAGTGGAATCCCTGTGGCGAGTAGAATGTTCTGCACTCCATCCCCAGATCGCCCAATTCAGTTCTCCAATCGGATGGTACTGGGTAATCGTGCGCCAGAGCGAACCAACCAGACATGTAACCCTCCCCAGTCGTAGTTACCCACTCTTCTATCGGGACATATGTCGCAATCCGATAGAATAGCGACGCTTCTCCGACATTTCCAGAGTCGCTCTTCCATCCATGAGAAGGGTCGCCAGATTCGGGGACTCCAAGGATAGAATGGGTCTCTAGAGCGAGATCAATCGAGTCCATCCTTGTGTCATCCAACAGTTCGTCGTTCCCAATTTGGTAGGATAAAATCGTCATGACACTCGGGAAAAGCATCAGGCCAACGAGAAGAAGAGACAGTCTCGACCTCACCGCGTTGACACTGGGCATACCCCTCCTACAGAGTAGGAGGACATTAAAATTGCCTAAATTCCCAGTTCCAGAAGTTGACAAAATCGCTTTCTTTCCAGCAACTCCAATTTTGCCCAACTGACTCACCCATTCCGTGAATAATATTCACATACGCCCGACCTGCTCGTCTGCTTCCAATGGTCGAAGACATCCTTCCGTCGACACCTCTAGAATTTGATAAAAATCACTCCATTGAACCAATTTCTGAATCTGAAAATGAGGACGGGATTGACGTAGAATTGGATAGGATTAGGGAGAGAAGAGAGAACTCAGGTCAGAGCTTCCTGATCAACACCATCGTACCTCAGACATTCGTTGACTACACACTGGTCTTCGGAGTAATGGCCGGCTTGATGTTCTTCGGGATGGTCGCAATCGCCTCGTCGGGCATAATTCTCGGTGACTCGATAATGATAGATGAGACGCTCTCGGGAACTCCGCTTGATCCACATGACTGCATTGACAAGAGAGGAGAGATCTGGATTGATACTTGGGTCCAGGAAGACGATCTTAGAATCGTAAGTCATAACGTCCCTCCATCCTCATCTTCAGCAATGCTGGTTGCAGTTTGGAATGATTCAGCAATTGGGTCCGAGGGAGAAATTGAAGGTGATGCCGAACGTACTCTCGTAGTTGGAGGGGTTGGAGACCTGAACCTGGAATTGGATAAGGAAGAATTGGTTGATGGGGACTACAGAATTCGCATCACAGTATTCTATTCAGAGAACAACTCAACTGGCTGGTCAGAACTCTCCTCAGAGGAAATCTCCGAGAAAGAAAATGAGCCGCTCCTTCAAATTACAATCAAGGATCTAGAAATAGAGTTGCATACTAATGAGGCATCATCTTTCTTCGGCTTTGGAGAAACTCACAGGAAGATGGAGGAGATCGATGATGATAACCGGGCTTGCTTAACGATTCAGCGCATGGGTGTTTGGGGCTGGATTCTGATGGGTGCAGAGTGGGTAGGCGGTAGGGAGACTGCTATGCTAACCGGAGGAAACGCAGAAATCCCTCCGTGGTACATGGCCATGGTTTCATTGGGAATGTCGATATTCTTCCTTTGTGTCCAGTATCCCCTGATGCACAGGTTGTACCACAGGGAGACGGACGATCTTCTTTCCAGTGAGCAAATGGACAGGCTAATCTCTAGGACGATCGAAAACGCTTGCAAGAGACTCCAAATAAAGCCTAATCTGGAATCGATTAGGATTCAGAACCGGGCAATCTCAGTCGATGTTTTCCTGCCTTACAATACGACAAGGAAGACCATCATGTCCCCAATCGAGGTGAAAGGCACCATAATCAAAGACATTCTCAACGAGTTCCGAATCTTCGGAGAGATGAGGCCGCTTCAGATAAAGACGGTTTGCACCGACTCTATTTCTAGTCCCGGAGAAACGCCAGATTTCGACGAATTAGACGAAGTCAAACTCTCTGACGACTACAGCGGTTTCTTTTCCTCAATGGGACAGTTCGGGAAACTAGAGGAGTCATTCAGAGAAAGCATGTCAAGATGGTTTAGGAAACACGATGTTGCAGACTACGGATCTGCGATTCTGGCCGATGAGGATGCGATTTTCGTCAGGGTTATTTACAAACCAGTCACGAAGTTCGCTTACTTCCTATTCAAGCCGACATATCAGCATCTCCAAGGAGACCTACGAGTCCAACTCAGCTCTGACTTGGAACATCTTCTAGAGGGTAGGGAACTAGTTGTCAGTGCTAGAAACGAGAAATCAACTCTGGGCGACAGAGCTGTCGCAGGCAGGGTCGAGCAAGGTTCCGATGAACACTCCGGAGAGGCAATGGTAGCGAAGCGCGATGGAATCCCAGGGGCCCTATTGCAGAACCCGTTCATGGGCGATATCCTGTCCTCAGTAGAGTACGTGGCCCACAAGAACAGGAAAAGAATCGACAAGTATGGCTTCTGGGGACTGATAGTCTTCGTCTGGATCCCCTTCATGGCAAGTGGTGTACTAGTTGGGGCCATGCTAGGGCTGGTAGCCCGAATGAAGTTCCAGAGGGTGCTTGCTGCTTGCTTCATTGGCGGCACGGCTGCATCAGTCACTTGGGCATATACGGCACGAGGGATAATTGAGGTGATGGAGAGGTATCACGCCGAGGCGTTCATCCCATTCATCATCCTCCTAGCGGTAGGATTCACATGGCTCAAGATCAGAGACAACAAGAGGCACAGAAGAGAAGAGTTGTTCAAGGAGTCAATGTCATTCTTTGCAGGAGCACCTGACTCATAGTGTCGAAACAGTTGTCCTGCTCATTGAAAGAAAAGGTGAAAAAATGAAGAAATTATTGCAAATGGAAAACGTCCAACGGCATTATGTCATGCCGTCAGGAACTGTGAAGGCACTTGATGGAATTGATCTAGAAATTAATGAGGGAGAGAGAATAATTCTCCTTGGTCCTTCAGGATCCGGTAAGACCACCCTTCTGAACTGCCTCTCTGCTTTGGACACCCCCACCGGTGGTTCTTACGAGTTTGCTGGAAAGGAAGTGCCTAGAGTCCCTGCCTTAGCACCTAGGTGGTGGAATCGACTTGAATCCCTCCCATGGCATACGGCGTTCTTACTACGGCCCCTCGCCAAAATCATATTCTTCCCCTTGGAATACTTCACTCACTCAAGGCCCATAGCAATGGCTAGTGAGAAAGCCACATCGTTTAGGAGAGATAATATTGGATATGTGTTTCAATTTTTCAATCTCCTTCAAGATCTAACTGTACTTGAGAATATATTGCTGATTCAAGAATTATCAGGTGGCCGCGATGAGGAAAGGGCAAACCAACTTCTCCAGCTTGTTGGCTTAGAGAACGAGAAGGATAGATTTCCTGCCGAGATAAGTGGAGGGCAGCAACAAAGGGTTGCAATCGCCCGAAGCCTTGCCAAGAGTCCGAGACTTCTACTCGGTGATGAGTTGACGGGAAACCTAGACTCAAAGACCTCATCTATGGTCATGGAAGTACTAGTCAAGGCATGTGAGGCGGAAGGGATAACCTGCGTTTTCGTGACTCATGACGAATCATTGATTGAATATGCTACACGAGTTGTAAGAATTGACAGTGGAAAAGTAAAGTCTGATGAAATTGTTGAATGAGGTGATATTCTTGTTTGGACTACTTACAAAGCGTTTGGCAAGAAGCCTATGGCGAACAAAGATTCGCCTCATCGCAGTGGTACTCATGGTGATGGTTGGTGTTTTCGCAGGTATTTCTTTTGCAGCATATGCTCATACAGCCTCAAGCATGTACGATGACATCTATGCGGATACTGATGAGGGAGTAAACCTTGCAGATATTTGGGTTGAAAATCCTAGTTGGGCATGGGATGGCAGTACTGCTGATTCAATTTGTGAGGAAATCGCAAATCAATGGCCCGATTCAGATTTAGTGCTAAATGAATGCGAACCTCGTTTGAAACTCGATGGAGTCATGTTTCACACAAATGAGGATGGTGAAGAATCAATCATACCTGCTGTTTGGCATGGTATTGACGAAGGATATGTCGACCGAGTGTGGTTTCCGGACCACGATTGCTGCTCAGGTGTTATGGCCAGTGCAGATGATGAGATAGTAGTCGATGCAAGGGTGGCTGAAGGAATGAATGTTGAGATTGGTGATAGCATTTCGATAGGTTCCGGAGCAGGAAGCATGGATTACACCATTGTGGGTATTGGTCATCATTCAAATCACCTGTACTTTACCCAGAGTGGCTCATTATTTCCTTCAGAACCCGGAACATTTGCTACTGGATATTTGACTTCAGGAGGCCTTGAAAAATTGGCAAATCTTAGTTCTGGTTCTGCAAATCTTCTACTCATCGACATAGTTGAGACTCCGGAATATGACTTGCAGACTTCTACCGATGTCGAAGGTGAAGAACTCAGTTTAATTATTGTAGAACTAGCTTCTATCTTACAAGATATTGATGATTCTCCTTCATTGGTTTACAGTCGTTCAGGAATCGAATCTGTAGAATTTCTTCGTACCGATGCCGAAGGTGCGATGTCGATGTATAAACCAGTTACTGCAATGATCGCAATAGTTGCTGGAATAACCATCTTCTTGAGTCTTCAGAGGTTGGTACAATCTCAGGCTAGAGAGATTGCAATATTGCGAACACTTGGAATCCCACGAAATACGATTATTCCGGGATACATCTTGATGCCCATTTTAATAGGTTTAATCGGTTGTTTATTTGGTATAATTCTTGGAGTATTTTTGGGTGCTCCAGCCATGCTGAATATGTATGAAAAATTACTGGGAATTCCAATTATTGAACCTGCAGATGTAACCCCTATCCTTCTGCAAATTTCTGGAATCGCGATGTTAATTGTTTTGTTTTCTGGAATTTTTCCAGCTATCCAAGCCTCTAGACTACAACCTCTGGAAATCATGCGCGGCCAACACCAGATTAGACTCTCGTCTCGAGGACTACAGAAGTTAACTTCGAGATTACCTTCTACAGTTGGTCTAACTATCAGGTCTAGCATTAGAAAACCAACTAGACTAGCCTTCACATTCGTTGCTGTCGGCCTGTCAATGCTAATCTTTGGCAGTATGACACTGATGATGGCCACAATGGAAGATGCTGTAGTTGGCAATATTGAGAATAACCAGAATTGGGATGCCCAAGTTGTTGTTCCCTTTGGAGGAGAGGTGGCAGTGAATGAATGGGCTGATGAGAGAGGTGCATCTCATGAGTCGATGCTAGTTTTTCCGGCTAACCCAGAGGGAGATACGAGGTATCTCTTGACCTATGGGTTGGATACGGTTTCTACTAATGATAATTCTATGATAGTTTTAGATCTCAAAGAAGGCACACTCCCTGTTGCTAATTCTGAAGTTACACAGGTACTGGTTGATGAGGGATTACAGCACTTCCTCGATTGGCAAATTGGACAAACTCAGACGATTATGTTTGGTTCAACTTCGTTGGATATTGAGATAACCGGCATTACTCAAGGAGAAGTGTCACGAACCGTGTATTTCCATCGCCAAGATCTCGTTCCTGTAGTAGGAATTGAAGTGACCTCTGTTTTGATTGATTTGCCAGAGGGGGTCGTAGTCGACAGTGAATTGGGCGAAATTTCACTTGGAGTTACTCAAAAAGAGGACTTAATCAAAACCTTTGAGTCTCTTTTGAAACAACAACAAGCAATATACAATTCAATTCTTGCGCTTGGAATAATCATTGCAATTGTTGTTTTATTCAATACACTAATCATGAATCTTGCAGAACGAGACGTAGAGATTGCGACACTAAGAGTGCTTGGTGCTCCAATCAACAGGATAGGTGGAATGATGTTGGGTGAACATATCGCTATTGGTTTGATAGGCGGCATTCTCGCCACCATTTTTACTATATTTGGCACTCAAGCATTAATTTCTACATTTGTCCAATGGGCATTTTATTTGACTGTAAAGTTTGATTTCATGATTGCAGCACAACTTGTTGGCATTGTTGTTTTCATCTCTGTAATTCTCACTCCATACGGGATGTGGAGAATTAGCAGGATGGATTTAGTCGAGAAAGTCAAAGACCTCTCTCAGTGAGCCCCCCCTCGTGCGAGTCGTCACTTGGAACCTGAATGGGATTCGGGCTGCTCATCGAAAGGGGCTTAATGAGTTCATAGAACGGATTGATGCCGACGTCATGCTCTTCCAAGAAGTCCGAGCCCTACCAGAGCAGATGCCAAAGGATTGGCCTCAGCCCGAGGGGTATGAGGTAATTTGGCACCCTGCACAAAAGAAGGGATATTCTGGTGTGATGTCATGTTCCAGGGTTGGGATATCTGAGATTGGGAGAGGGATAGACACTGACCTCGATGAGACTCGTGATCCAGAAGGCCGTGTCTTGGTGACCAAGCACGATAACTTGAGTTGCATCAACATGTACCTGCCGAACGGCTCCTCCAGAGAAGAGCGCCAACAGTACAAGAATCAGTGGCTCGAGGACATGCTACTGTGGAGTCAACAATTCAACGAATCATCCGACCCAGCTCTTCTCTGTGGGGACCTGAACATTGCGCATACAGAGGATGACATATGGAATCCAGAGGGGAATAAGCGCACATCAGGATTCTTGGCGCACGAGAGAGAGTGGTTTGATAGAATGCTGGAATCAGGCTGGAACGATCTTCTGCGAATTCACCTTGGATCAATGAAGGGCCCCTATTCATGGTGGTCAAACTTCCGCAGAGCAAGGGAGAGGGACAGGGGCTGGAGAATCGACTACATCCTAGCTAACAAAGCAGCAAGATCGCTGATGAAATCAACTGAGATCATGAGAGAAGGCGGATTAGTTGTCTCCGACCATGCTCCAGTAATCGTCGATCTGGACATCTAATCCGCAAAATACAGAGGAAACCAGGACAAGAGGGAACGGGACTATTCAAGAGAGGGGACATTGGCGATAATACGTGGCAGATGCCCTAGCAAGACGCTTGGAAACAATCCTTCCTAGGGGTAGGGGGGTTTGGGTGCCCATGGACCACAGTGCGTCCTCATTCCCCGAACACGGAATCATGGACAGCGATTCAGCAGTTGATGCGGCGATAGAGGGCGGGGCAGATGCAATAGTGATGCATAAGGGGGCGGTGAGTCACCATTTTACCAGAACTTCTTGGGGCAGATTTGTCTGCCATGCATCCCTATCCACCATCCACGGTGGCCCTCGATCCCAGGACAAGGTCCTGGTCTCTAACGCCTCGGAGAGCCATTCCAGAGGGGCAATAGGGATGTCAGCCCAGGTAAACCTCGGAGATCCAGCAGAACCAGAAATGATTGGTCGAATGTCTAGAATCACTACCGAGGCCTTCGAAGCAGATCTTCCGGTGTTGGGGATGTTCTATCCAAGAGGAGTCAATCTGTCTGTCGATCCATCAGACCTCACTGGGGGGGTTGCACATGCTGCGAGACTAGCATGGGAGTTGGGTTGCAACGCTGTCAAGGTTCCATGGACTGGTTCCGAAGAGTCTTTCAGAATCGTAACTTCATCTGTTCCAATCCCAGTTCTGGTTTCTGGAGGGCCAAGAGATGAGAAATTCTCACAGGTTCTAGAACTGGTTGAGAAATCAATCAACGCTGGGGGTTCTGGAGTGTGTATTGGCAGGCATGTATTCGCTGCAGAAGACCCAGCATCCCACATTAGGTCCCTAAGAGCGATAGTCCATGATGGGGCCAATGCAGAAGAGGCAGCAAGGCATCTGAGGTGAATCGATGCAGATCTGGTCTCTTTCCGAAGGCGAAGAATATTCCAATATGGATGTAGTTAGTCGATTCTGGACAGGATTTTCAGACGATGTTTCGGAAGTACAAATAGACGATTCATCAGATCAGGAAGAAGCATTGTCCCTCATTGGCCTAGTGCCATGGATTCTAGTCAGATGCTCCGATTGGACCATGGTCCCACTGGAGAATCTAGTCGCAGCATCAAGGGGGACAAGTACCAGGATCGCTGCAGCAATCGACGAGGAAGTAGAACTCAACGGTGCAGCCTTTGCCATGGGAGGGGGCGTCGACGCTATTCTAGTCCCTATCCAGATGGTCGATGACGCGATTAGAGTACTCGGAGGGATCTGGGAGAAGGAGGAACCGCCAGAGATTGGAGTCACTATCGCCGAGGCCCGGGTCCTGTCAATCGATGGGGCAGGAGTGGGAGAAAGGGTGTGCGTTGACCTAACAAGGAGAATAAATGATGGGCAAGGGATGGCCATTGGATCCCTTTCAGGCAATCTTTGCCTTCTCCACGGAGAGACAATTCAATCAGAATACGTCCCCACTCGTCCATTTAGAGTAAATGCGGGGGCGGTCCATTCTTACGTCCTAATGGCAGATGGAAAAACCAAGTACCTAAGTGAACTAATCTCTGGTGACGAAGTAGCAGTTCTGTCCTCTTCCGGTGAACAAGAGAAGGCTACAATCGGACGACTGAAAGTGGAGACTCGCCCACTGCTAATGATTAGATTCGAAGTTTCAGGTTCAGAGGGACAAATAGTAGTTCAGCAAGCAGAGACTGTAAGATTGATCACCTCTAATGGAGGGGTAATTTCAGTAACCCAAGTAAAAGAAGGAGACAAGATTTCTGTCATCACTGACAATAGAGCTAGACACGTTGGTTTTCCCCTCAATGCGGGGGTGGCCGAGAAGTGAATGTCATAGGATCTGGGAGGGCCAATGGGGCAATCTCAATTCTCCATGCATTGGGGTCCGACAGGGGTTGCTCAGTAGGAATTCAACTAGCAACAGAGGTCCAGATTGTGGACACGACGCTCGAAGTGAATAATGACGAACATGGACTTCTAGATGCTATAGAGTCATGCTGGAGGGAAGAGGGACTACCAATACCTGTGGAATTCGGGTGGAAGATTGAGAGTACGGTCCCAGTCGGACAAGGGTTAAAGTCCAGCTCGGCTCTGTCATGTGCGGCTATTAGGGCACTGAATTCTTGCGCATGGACAGGACTATCTAATTCAGAAATAGCAGACCTTGCAGCTAAGTCTCAGTTGATGTCAAATTGCGCCATCACAGGAAGCACGGATGATAATTGGGCTTCTCTAGAATCCGGTTGGAAACTGGTCGACCCAAGTATGGGGGCAGCCGATTCAGTAATTATTCAAGGCTCAATGGATGATAGTCTGTCAGTACTAATTTGCCTCAGAGGCAAACGTTCAGCGGAAATTTCACCGACTAGCTTCTCAGAGCAGAGGCCAATCTTTGAGAGATCATTGGCTTCGATAATGAGCGGTTCGGCCCTAGATGCCTTGTCATCAAATGGAATTGCAGTATCCGCCGCTACTGGTGATCACGAGGCTTTGAGAATCAGCAATCTCTGCATAGCATCAGGGGCCATAGCTTCTGGAGTCAGCGGGTCCGGTCCCGCAATTGCCATAGTTTGCTTCGAGGATGACACAGAATCCATATCCCGAAAAATCTCTGGGATGGGGCTTTCCGTGATTTCAACCAGATTTGCAAGCAGTGAGGAGCTGCTAGAGGAGCTGCTAGAGGAGGTGGCATGATGGGTATGGACCTAGGTGACCAGTTGAAGGTGACACTATTCGGTGAGAGCCACGGCAAGTGCGTTGGTGCATTGGTCGAGGGAATTCCTCCTGGAACAGAAATTGATTTGCAGGCCCTTTCTGATGATTTGTCCCAGAGAAGACCAGGCAGGAAGGGCATGTCATCACGATTGGAACTCGATGAATGCGAGATTCTCTCCGGAGTCCATGAGGGCAAGGCGACCGGATGGCCACTTCTGATGCTAGTTAGGAACTCCGATGCCAGACCATCAGACTACGGATTCCTCCCAGACCACCCTCGTCCTGGACACGCAGATATGGTGGAGGAAATTAGATCCAAGGGTTCCAACGATCCTCGTGGCGGAGGTTCCCAGTCAGCTAGGCTCACTCTGGGACTGGTCTCTGCAGGAAGTCAGGTTAGGACAATTTTAGAAAAGTCCGGGTGGTCTTGTGATGCCCATCTAAGCAGAGTCGGAGAGATATCAGCAAGGCCACTGATTGAACTCGATACATCAGGACCACTAGAAGAGGGGTCGGAAATGTCCAGACTCAACTGCCGCGATCCCAAAGCCGCCACAAGAATGGCCGATGTGATCAAACAGATCCGAAGAGAGAAGGACTCCATCGGCTCAGTCGTTGAGTTGCTGATACGGGGCCTCCCAATTGGAGTTGGAGAACCTTGGTTCGACGGTATAGAGCCCTCTCTGGCCAGAGGGCTGATGGCAATTCCCGGAGCTCGAGCCATTGAGTTCTCCAATGGCATTGAGGCTTCTCAGATGAGGGGCTCTGAGAACAATGACATGTGGATTCCAGGACCAGACTCTCCACTATTGGAGGGTTCAGAGACCGGCGAAGCAGACGGCGCTCTGGGAGGGAGATCTACCGGTGCCCCAATTCGAGTCTTGGTTCACTTCAAACCACCTAGCAGTCTACCTAGGGAGCAATTCACACTCCACCTCCCAAGTAACGAGACCCAGCCTCTCAAGGTTGGAGGGCGGCATGATCCGGTCATAGGGCCACGGGCAGCTCCAGTCGTCGAGGCCGTGGCCATGCTTGTGATCAGTGATCTAGGTTTGATGGGTGGTTTCCTGTAACTAGGATTGACTTTCTAGGTACTGTTGAATCCTCAGTGGGAGGTTGATTGCGAACATCAATGCAATTACTATGAAGACTATGATGGTTCCCAGTGCAACTCCGTAAACGCTCGTTAGCTCCACACTTTCCTCGAGCCTATTCGCAGCCACCGGGTCCAGAATTCGTACAAAAAGAGGGACGAAGAAATTGATGAATAGGGTCAGTGTTGCCACCACGGCTGCAACCGCTGGAGTGTATCCCAATGCCTTGTTGTATTTGTCAGTGATACTCTTCACGTTCATCACATAAACCTCACCTGTCCTGATTGAGGTATCCAGCATCGAGAAACGAATCACCGCGCTGGAGATCTCTATGTAAACAACAAGGAAAACGGCATAGAGAATGAGAAGCAGTTTCTGAATCACTTCATTATCAGGGAGGAAGCTCAAACCAAACTCCACTTTGCTGCCTGCAAACCTGATTGTCACTAGGATTAGGGTCACATAGGAAAGCAGCATAGCCCGTTGATCTCGCTGCCACACTCCCCAGAAACCAGATATCGCTCCGACAAGAATCAGCAGCAGGTGCAGCCACAGTCCCAGGAAACCAATCCCAATCATGTTAGTTAGTGTAAACCATGCTGTGCCTGAAACTGGAGTGAGCATGAATGTCAGGAAACAAAGCACGAAAAGAGATCCAATAGCCCACATTTGCAGGGTCAGAACCATCCTATTCGGAGAAACAAACTCCCGATTCACCAGCACAGGTCCGCCAAAAATCGCTTCTATCCAATTTGGAATGGCGACTTCTGGGACTGCATCATCAGGAATACCAGTGTCTGCCTTCAGAGTTCCCGCAGCCTTCTTCCTGCTGGGTGCAGATGACCTCACAACCTTGCCATCATACAAGTTAGAGGTGTCAACTGGCCTCTTACTTCCTTGTTCTGCCATCTCATCCACCACCTCAGAATCCCCTTGCCCCGGTCAAGGCCGTGAATAGCAACATGTCCGGCTCCCAATCCATCACGTAAGCACCCAATCCCCTGAGTTCGGTCATCAAAATATCTCTCTCGGTTTTTAGGACCTCATAACCGGTCCTGTCTATTCTCCTAGCGTCGAATTCGAACTCTAGGCTACTTGGAGACAGTATAGTAACCTCGAAATTCCTAGCCCTGAGGTCCCTAACCGCATCGACAATCGTTGGGTCGTCCTCAAGAGGAGATAGTATGATGATCGGGCTTCCTCTGTGGATGTGAGGCATTATTCTGGTAGTCACAATCTTAAGTGGGGTGTTTCCTTTTGCCATAGCTCCGGCCAACTTCGTCAGTATGACGTACAACTGCTTCTTTCCAGTGTCCCTGTCTACTGAAACAACCTCGTCACCGTAGACAACTAGGCCAACTGAATCTCTTCTAGAGAGGAAGTGCTGAGTCAGACTAGCTGCAGCCCTTGTGCTGTATACCAGAGAGTTTCTGCTCACCGGTCCCGTCTCACTAACTGACCTGCTGTCAACAAGAATGATGACGTCACTCACCGCATCCCTTTCGAACTCATTCACCATCATCTTTCCATCCTGTCTCGCCGTGGCTTGCCAGTTAATTTTCCTCATTGGATCCCCTTGCATGTATTCTCTCAGGTTGTAGAAGTTCGATCCCTCGCCGGGGTTCCTGATGTTGACAGCCCCTGTGAAGATCTTGGGCACTCTGCTCTTAATCATCGCATCCTTGATGTCTTCCATCTTCGGGAAAACCAAGAAGTCGTCGTAGAGCTGAACTTCTTTTTCATTGTGGAAAAGACCCAGCTCATCTTGGACTCTGATACATACCGGGCCTATCGTGTAGAAGCCTCTGAGAGGGGTCTCGATGGTGTAAGAAATCTCAGTCTCCCTCTTAGGCCCGATTTCCATCAACACGTAGTTCGCGCCCTTCTTGATTCTCATTACCTCTGGAACCCTGTCACGTAGCTCCAGGATTTTGGCCATGCTGGATTTGTTCTGAATTCGCAGGGTTACGTCTATCTCTCCATCCTCAAAAACTCTGGCGGACGAAGTCTTCCTCATGGCGACGATGCTCTGAAGTTGCACACCCTCGTCCATGGCTGCATCTTCTACTCTTCTTCCGGAGGAAGCGACGTCACCATGTGCGGTTCTCAGGGCCGCCCACGTGAGGAACGAAAGAAGAACCACTGCAACGGTCACGAGTTGTTGGTTTCGTAGAACCAGGCCTAGGAGGTACATCGCTACCGACAGCGACGCAAACATCGCTGATTTTCGGCTCCAGGCCATCTTTCCACCTCATCATCACTCAGACGGTCGGAACATTCGCTGCATTCTTTCCGTGTAGAATATTTCGGACGACCTCACCGGGTTCCAGTCCCTTAATCTGGTGCTCTGGCTTTAGAATGAGTCTGTGGGCAACTGCTAGCTCTGCAACCGACTTCACATCGTCGGGGGTAACGAAGTCCCTTCCGCGCATTGCTGCAACCGCTCTGCCAGTCTTCAGAAGGGCCTGAGAACCTCTAGGGGACGAACCCACGAGAACTCTTGGGTCTTCTCTAGTCCTGGCCACAATGTCGACCATGTACTCCCTAACTGATCTGTCTACATACACTTCCTCGCAGGAATTCTGCATCTTGACTACGATGCTTGGGTCTGTGATGCTGTTGACATCTACTTCGTCTTTCTTCCGGTTGATCCTCCTCTGCAGGATTTCATTCTCGTCAGCCCTATCAGGGTAACCAACCATCATCTTCATCATGAACCTGTCAAGCTGAGCTTCAGGGAGAGGATATGTTCCCTCTTGCTCCACTGGGTTCTGAGTAGCCATCGTTAGGAAAGGGGCAGGCAGTTTGTGAGTAACAACCCCGATTGTAACTTGCTTCTCCTGCATGGCCTCAAGTAGGGCAGCCTGAGTCTTTGGTGGTGCCCTGTTGATCTCATCAGAAAGTAGTAGATTGCAGAAAATAGGTCCCGGCTTGAATGTGAACTCTCCTTTCTTGGCATCATATATGTTGGTCCCAGTAATGTCTGCGGGAAGTAAGTCGGGGGTGAATTGCACTCTCTTGAAGTCGCATCCCAGTGCATCTGCAAAGGTATTGGTCATCAGCGTCTTCGCTAGGCCGGGGAAATCCTCGAACAGAAGGTTTCCATTCGACAGAATGTCGACCATCACGTTGTCAATCACATGCTCCTTTCCAACGATCACTTTCTGAACTTCGGTGCTAATTGCCTGCCCCATCGCTCCGGTGGCTGCCAATATCTCGTCTTTCTTACTTGATCCACGTGCCTCTTGAGCCTTCTTGGCCAAAGTCGTATCGTGTACACCCGAACCAGGCGTCTGCATCCCTTTTGCTGATTCTGTCTCGCTCATTTTTTTCTCTCCATTTATTAGTTATTTTTTCCCCAGCGGCGAATGTTTTGCATCAATTTGCGCAACTCTTGTGGTGTGTAAGTTCGGCTTTGGCTATAAGCCAATTCCACGAGACGAGGGTCCCCAATCATCGCCTGAACTTCAGGAGGTGGTCTCATTGCCATCTCATCCCGAGTCAGATCATGGTGAATTCTCACTTTGGTTAGTAGCGCTCTCCTGACTCTATCCCTATATGTTGCAGGATCCAGTTTTTCCGGACGTTGGTTGAATTTGGTTAAATCGAAAACGTGCCTCCAGTTTTCTTTCTCGGGAACCACCATCATCGCCACAAGTAGTAGTAGTGCTACGTTTAGGACTACCAACCACTTCAGGAACTGGTTGGAAGTTAGGAGGACAATCGTCCCCATCGTCTGAACGAAAGGCTCTGAGAGAATTCCCGTCACATGCCTGCTCTCGTCAAAAACAATTTGGAAGTTGCCAGGATCAGACCTGATTGGCGCGTTAAGATCAACATTGTCAAACTCCATCATGTCGTAAACTAGGAGTTTGAAGAATCTCTCATTTCCTCCCCAATCGTTGTTATTCAGGATTTCCTGCGTCCAGCAGTTGTTTCGAGTGTATTCGCCGATAGCTGAGCAGTCTTGGTTCAGGCCTTGGTCCTGTGCCATTCCCAAATCCCAAAGCAAATTCGAGAACGACTCATCATCAGAAACGAAAACAATGCTCCCAGTTACTTCCAATTCCCCCACCCCAGCCGAGAATGCGCCCCTGCCCTCATCTGCTATTCTGTCTAGGACTTTGATTCCGGGGTAGTCGAATCTCATCATCAACCTCAGATCGCCCGTGGCCGGATTCTCGGGGTTTGTTGCATCTCCATCGCCAGCCCTGTCAATAAAGGCGGACGGTGAGGCTCTACCAAGAGTCATGACTCTCCTGTGATTCGGATCCTCCAGATCTTTGTCTGTAGCCTCAAACATCATCCCAGTAGGTCCCCTGTACATTACTGGTAGTCTGCAATCATTCAGACCATCCGGGTTCTGGATTTGGAATGTGGTGCAACCCTGCATTAGTGCACCGGGCGACATCTCGTCTATGTCTTGATTTACCGGGGAAGCGCTCCAAACGTTACCCCAGTCAATTTCTTGTACACCCTGCTGTGTGTAAACCCAATGCTGCTTATCGTCCTTCAATGGCGCGTCCATGTATCTGACGCCGAATAGTATTGCCAAATTGTGCGCTTGCGTATTGTCCGCTGCAACTATTACTTTGCCGCCCTTTTCTGTGACGAAGCGGAATATCTCATCCGCCTCAGTCTTATCGATTGGTTTCTCAGGTGCGATAATCGTCAGGAGCGTCCGATGAGGGTCCTTCCAATCATTGACCAGCATTGGAGTCGACATAGTGTTCGCAATATAGTAACCGTCGTCCCTATTCTCGATATACTCGCCTTCGAAACTCTCTCTCATATCGGATAGTTGCCCCAAACCGCTATCATCGTAAGCCGAGTAATTGGTTGACTTGCCGACTACGAAAAACATGGGAAGGACAAGGAGCATTATTGACGTAATAACTAGGGCGTACATCACGTTCCTATTGAAACGCTCTTCAGCATCCATGTCTTCTGCCATGGTCTCCAAATCCCTTTCCTAGTTGAGTCGTTGGCTCAAGCAACATCTGTCGGATAATCGAATCACGGTTATATTTTACTGAGCGAAGTTCGCGTTGCTAGTTTCTATAGCATGTTCTTCCAGATTTTGCTACTCGACTTCTTCCCGGGGGAAGATTAGCGCCCCAAGCAATCCAGACAAAGCAACAATAATCCCCGGAGCAGGTAGATTGGACTTCACCGAATCTCCAGTACTGCTACCTTCACCTTCCTGACTGTCGGATCCTGAGTCCTCCGTTGGGGGCGGCTCAACAGATACTCGCACCTCATCTTCTGCTATGGCATTTCCACCCTCGCCCATTTCCCTCTTTGAGGTCACAGTTACCGTGATGTCACAATGTCTCTTTGGGTGGCTCTCCGAAGCTGTAACTCTTAGATCCGCATCCTTTTCCTTGCCAGCTTCTATGTTTCCGCTGAGTAATAAGTCTAGTCCATCATTGGTCGACAACAGAGGGCAGTCATCCTTGACATCCACTTCGCCAACCCCGTCCTGTGCATTTCCGTTGTTTGTGACAGTGACAGTAAGAATGGTGTCCGAACCCGCATTCATGGGTCCGAACGGCTCAGTAATGTCGACTGCGAGATCGAAGATTGAGGGTATCTCCAAGTCCCCTTCCCTGTTCTGAGATGATGATAGCGGGTCAGGCACCCCCTGTCTAGCCGTTATCGTCGCAGTAATGGAAAATTTTTCCTTCTTTTCTGCATCATGTGTTAGTGCGTCAATCCCGCTAATCTTGAGATCGAATGACTCATTGGAGCCTGCCGATATGGTCTCACTTTCAGGCGCTTCGTGATTTCCACTGAAAGGGATGCTGAATTCAAACTCGACAGTAATATCGGTCAATCCTGAATTTTCAACAAAGAACTCTACCTCGGCCGAGCCTTCACTGGAAAGCAAAAACGGGTTAGTTGAGTCTTCCTCAGGGTAGTTGATTCCCAACTCCCAAGATTCCAACTCTTGTGCGGTTGTGGGAGTTGCCGAGAATAGGGTCAATGCCAGGATCACTCCGAGCAGCATCGAGCTTACTCTTGAACTCATCAACTCACCAGTAAATCCCTGCACGCCCTCTTCGTTAAGACCTTCACCATCTTTCTTCTATATGATGGGGAGAACCATGTGTTCTGCACTGGTTTTACCGCCTTCCTAATCGATTCGGCAAGATCTTCGATGGTCTCTGCGCCCCTCCATCTTGAGAGAGCCTCTTTCGTCTCCTCCAGATGCAGGCTTGGAATCGACTCGAGACCCGTTGTCGCTACTCGAAGGCTTTCAGGGCCGCTACTAGAAATGCCCTTCCAAAGGACGGCAACACCTGCTTCCGGGAAGTCCCAGGAGTCTCTCTGCCTCAGCTTCTGGTAGTCCCCACTCCATTCTGCAGAATCTTCTGGTATGGTGATGTGAGTCACTAACTCCCCACTTTCTAGTACATTTCTTGTCATTCCATCCAACTCAAAGAACTCGCAAAGTGGCAACGATCTAGTTCCAGCGGGCGAAGCAAGATGTATCGTGGCATCAAGACACATCAGTACGGGAGCTAAATCTGCCTGATACGTCGCAACACACAATGTGTTCTGATTCGGTATGACTCTGCAATCGGCTCCCGTCCCACAATCACACTTGTAGCACCAGTCAATGGACTCCCTCCATGTCTCAGATTGGTTCACCCAGTAGCATCTGGTGTCTAGGCAAATGTTTCCTCCTACGGTTCCAGATTTCCTAATCAGAACACTGGCAACGGAATTTGCAGCCTTGGCTAGAACTGGATGCGTGACTGCATCTTCCGCTAAGTCATTGATGCTAACCATCGCACCAATGTGGTTCCCACTTAATTTTCGTAATTCAGGAATCGATGAGAGCGAAATTACATGGCTCTTCACATTGATGTGCCACTTGTAGTTCGGCAAGAGGTCTGTTCCGCCAGCAATCCAGTCGAAAGCTTCCCCCGAATCAGAAAGATCTCGTGACATATGAAGTGCTTCATCGAGGCTCTTGGGCGAGAGCACTCGGAATGGTGGCATCTTCATTTTGTCCCCTCCAAGTGTCTTCTCTCAATGTGTTTCCAAGCACTTCCTGCAAGGCGAGGGGATGTGAGGTATTCTTCATCAGGAGCAACTCTAACTTCCCATCTCGGATCAACTTCATCTGGAGGAACTGAAGGATCGAGTCCGAACAGAGCTCCATTGTAGTAGTCCTTCCTTTCTTCGTCAAGCCTTCTTTCTTTGTCCCTTAGCCTGTGTTCATCGCCTCTCTTCTCGAGAATTGATTGTAGATCTGAGTACTCAAGAGACGGGCATTCAAGATCCGTTGGATCAGATACTCCTTCTGTCCTGCATCGCTTCTCTATCATCTTGAAAACCTTCTCAGGTGTCATGGGAAGCTCCGAGGTCCTTACTCCAACTGCATCGTACACAGCATTGCAAACAGCCGGAAGAATTGGGAGCAGAGGACCCTCCCCAGCTTCTTTTGCCCCAAAGGGGCCCTCTGGATCGTTAGACTCCACGATAATCGGAACTACTTCAGGCATTTCATGGACGCTCGGTATTTTGTAATCAAGGAGGTCTGGGTTCATCAGATTCCCATTTCGGCCATAACGCATCTCTTCTGAAAGGACTTGGCCCATGCCCATATGGCAGGAACCGATAATTTGCCCCTTTACTGCTAATGGGTTTAGGGCCTTTCCACAGTCATGTGCTGCCCAGACTTTGTCCACTTTGGTCTGACCAGTCTCCACGTCAACAGTTACTTCTGCAACATAGGCAGAGAAAGAGTATGCAGGCGCTAGGCCCGCTGCAGCCCCTTTGTGAGTTTTACCCATCGGCGGCGTTCTGTATGCTCCCGATGATACCAATGCCCCTCTGTCTTCTTGCGCCTTGTGCAGAGCCTCCAGATATGACACGCCTACTGCTGGATCGTCTTTCAGGAAAATTCGGCGATCACCAATCACCAAACCACTTCTGTCGGCGCCTGTGATTTCCACCGTTGCATCAAGCAGTTTATCTCTGATCTGAATTGCTGCAGAGATAGTAGCATTAGCATTCATGAACGTGACTCTAGACGAGTATGATCCCAGGTCGACCGGAGAAGTATCTGAATCTCTGGATTTGACTCGAATCATGTCAAGAGGCAAACCTAGTACCTCCGCAACAGATTGGGCAACAACGGTATCGGACCCCTGCCCTATGTCGGCAGCACCGGTGTGAACCGTTACTCCTCCATCCATGTCCACCTTCAGGTGAACAGTCGCATGGGGGAATTTATTCGGGTCCCAGTGGATGGGCAAACCACTACCTGAAATGAAGAATCCACAACCAATGCCAATCCCCTTGCCCAAAGGTAGATTTCTGAATTTCTTCTCCCAGCCGCTCTCTATCTTCACTCTCTCTAGACACTCTCTCATTCCAATGCTGGTTACTCTAAATCCCGTAATTGTCGCTGAGTGAGGGGGTAGAAGATTTGCTAAGCGAAGCGTAATCGGGTCTACATGGAGATCTTCAGCCAAGTCATCCAATCCTACTTCTACCGCACATCTCGAGTTTACCGCACCATGCCCTCTCATGGCCCCACTGGCCGGTTTATTCGTCCAAACCCTGGCTCCAGTGTAGTGGAAAGCACCAATCTCGTATGGTGCTGTGTGGAGCACCCCATTGTAGTAAGTCGTAACATGTCCGAAAGAGGCGAAGGCCCCACCATCAATTAGTGCGTCCGTCTCAATCCCACAGATTCTCCCCTGTTCGTCAGCATGAAGATTCATTTCAATTCTAGATGGGTGACGGCCTCTATTTACCCAGTAAACCTCCTCTCTGTCGAATGTTATTCGCACGGGCCTTCCGGATTTCCTTGCGAGAATTGCTGCACACATTTCATGAGGAAAAGGATCGGATTTTCCACCAAAACCTCCTCCAACAAATGTCCTATGCACATTGATCTGATGCATTGGTATCTCCAATACGTCAGCCAGCGCTCTGTGGAGATAGTGAGGAACTTGTTGGGGGGTGTATAGGGTGAGTCTGCCCGATGGATCCCAGTTAGCAACCACTGCATGGGGCTCTGTGAATCCATGATTCACTCCCGCGAATAACCAACTTTTCTTGTGACTGGCGATTGAAGATTGAGCCATCCCAGAAATGTCACCGAATTCTTGGAAAACCCTCTTTTGGATGTTCGACTCCCCAATGTGATAGTTACCTCGGTCATGAATCGGCTCCTCACTATTCTCAAGTCCCTTACGCATGTCATGAATCGAGTCTAGAATCTCGTACTCAACCTCAATCAGCCTTTCTGCCTCTCTAGCAGTAGACTCGTCAACTGCAGCCACGCATGCCACAAGATCACCAGCATGTCGAACTTTCTCGACCGCCATCGCATGCTCATCCTTTGTCACAGGAAGGACTCCGAATCGGTTTTTCGCGTCCGCACCCGTTGCAACCGCAACTACCCCTTGTAACTCAAGGGCCTTGGAACAGTCTACCGAGAGAATCTTCGCGTAATGGTGGGGAGAACGGACAATTCTCCCAATCAACTCTCCTGGGAGCCGTACATCATCACCATAATGGGCTTGACCAGTTACTTTCCAAGAACTATCGACCAGTGCAGTCGGTTTTCCGATTACTCGCCCACTCACTATTTCGTCATGCTTATGAGGCCCCCATGGTTGTTTCAAAGAACCACCTTGTGAACTAGGGATCAATTCGGAGTCAGTCGCCTCAGAGAATCTATTCTTCCCTCCAGAGCCAGGTCTAGAAAAGGGGATTTTTCCGGGCTGTTGGCGGTATCCGATAATCTCTTCATCATTTTTCGCTTGTTCCTCGCTCCCTCCCTTTTCCGTCATTCTAGTTACCACCAAATCCTGGATGCGGGTCGCTCTTGGGGACAGTCGAGTCTTCAATTCCAGTTCCAGAGACTAGGATTTCAGAGGCCGCCTTCACCGAATCGACAATCTGCTGGAAACCAGTACAACGACAAAGATTTCCCTCTATTGCCCCCTTAATCTCTTCTTCATCAGGTCTGGGATTTTCAGATAGTAGAGCTGAAATTACGACTAGGAAACCCGGAGTACAGAATCCGCATTGACTCCCTCCGAATTCCGAGAAGGTCTTTTGAATGGGGTGCAAATGATGGCCATCGGCCAATCCTTCAACAGTGGTAATTGTAGTTGCATCCGCATCGATAGCTAGAGTCAGACAGGATAGCCTCGGGTCGCCATCAATGAGAACAGAACAGCATCCGCAAGTGCCCATGTCGCATCCACGTTTGGTCCCAAGGCTCCCGACTTTATCCCTCAGGACATCAAGTAAAATTGCATTGCTCCCAATGAAAATAGAGGTTTCTTCGCCGTTAACGTTGGCATTCCACTCGACCTCATCAGGATGGGGAAGCATCGGTAGTCGGAATTGCACCACATTATGACCAACCGAGTTCATCCTTTGAGCATTCGGTATACAACCAAAACCTATGAGAAATTATTGACGGCTCTCTTAACAACCTCTGATTCGGCTCTTTTCAGATGCTCTCCGATGGTGCTTCTTGCTACTCCCAGATCATCTGCTAGTTGTTTCAGAGTGACTTCCGAACCGTTGTCGTAATAACCTCTCAGAACTGCGTGCTCTAGCACTTCTCTCTGCTTTTCCGTCAGAAAATCATCCTCCTTCGCAGCGCCGTTCTTTATCGTCTGGACACTAATCGTGTCGGGAGGCATAGTGGCTCTAACGAATTCCAAGAAACTACGTATTGAACTCGAAATTCCAAAGATCCTGACTTCCAATCCTTTTTTCGAGTCTATGCCATATGGGGGATGGACGTAGATGTTTGATAGTTCAACTGCCGATAGTGCGAGCGGGTGAGTGCATCGTATGCTGGCAAGAACGCCATCCTCATCTTCCTCATGAGTCTCCAATACTTCGAAACTTTCCAAGTCTGAGATTTCGGAAAGGGCGTGACCTTCGTTGATTCGCAACTCGACTAGTTGAGTCACACCGTCAAGTTCGGTTGAAAGGTGTCCGAGAACTTCTAAACTCTCGCATATCTCCATCAGGGAATCAATCTGATCGATTCCTCCTAGTGAGGAAACCTTCCACCGCAGGAGAACATTCCTCATACTTGTGCAAGTCCTTTTTTCTATTTAATAGACAACCCTAGTTCCAGTATGCTTCTCTGATGTCCTGGTTAGATTCCATACAAATCTCGACATCAAAGGGCCTCTGCGACATGGCATTGCTTCCATTCAGGTGTTCAATTATGGGTTTGACATTACTCTCATTCACAACTCCCCAGCCAACTTGTGTGCATGGGGCCACCGGAGAAACGGGAGTAGTCCCAGATAGGGGGTCCCAAGTGGAAAAGGATGGATACCAAGCAGAAAGATTCAGCGCATCTCGTAAATCATCGTTAGTAATTGAGAAATTTGTCCCATTGACGATGAATCCCATTCTACTATCGGGATCGGCTCCTGAAGATAGATCACCGAACTCAGACCTTAGATTTTCTAGAACCTCCGAGAGAAGGCCAGCAGTCCTTGGGGTTGCAAAAGAAGTACCAGATGTCCAATGGTATCCATCGATGTCATCGTGATTCGGTAGGAACTGAGTCCAGTCCGCAGCTATGTCTGGATAAGAACCACTCATCGTCTCCTTCTGATTATCATCCTCTTCGGCATACCCGGAAATTCCAATACTCCAAGGAGGGCCAGCAGTAGAGTCTTGGATTGCCGGAGAAGGGGAGTTATCCGCAGCTCCTGTGTGGACCTTCTTCTCTTGGACCACAGCCACCTTGGTAGCATCCTCGATACCGGGGACTGGCAGTGAAAGTATCGGTCCGAAACTAGTTGTGATTATGTCCACCAATGGTTGGTTCGCAGCTGCAAGAACTGCAGCATCACTGAACCCCTCAACAAAGAAAATTACCGCCTCAGGATTTGCGTTTAGTACTGCTCCAGTGACTGCGGTTCCGTGCCCGTCGCTCGGGTCGTCAAGGATTGGGATTTCAGTGTCATCATCGGGAGTCGTACCAATAATTCTGGACCCCTTGAACCAGACAATGTCACCCGACTCGATGATATCCCAGCAATTCTCCCTATCGGCCTCGTACCTTTCGTCCCATGTTCCATTATTGGAGATATTACATACAATGTTCACTCCTAATTGATCAAGAAGCCACTGAGGGTAAGACTCGTTCATGGCAAAGTGATCGTGATACACATTGATTCCCGTGTCAACAGGAGCAACTACGCTGAATGCACCGAAGCTCTCTTCCAGATCAGTGCCTGTTTCTACTCCTTTGTCTTGTTCGCCTAGGCAACCAACTAAGGTGGCCGAAACCATCAGAACGACAATCAGAGCAGGAGCTGTTCTCACAGTCTCCCGCATTTGTTCACAAATTTCATACTTAGGTAGGGTTGACTGCCCTTTCTAAGGAAAGTACCTCCGCGCAAACGGAAACTGCTATTTCTTCAGGAGAGTCTGCCCCAATGTCCAATCCAATCGGGCATCTCACAGCATCTATCAGTCTCTTTTCGATGCTATTTTCTATTGCTGCCCTTTCGAATTCTGACCACTTTTTCTTGGAACCTATCGCACCAATTCTAGGTCGTGAAGTATCTTGAGAGAATCCCAGCAATCCAATCAGCAAGTTCTCGTCCACCTCCCAGTCATGACTCAGTAGAAGGATGTCAGAGAACCTCCGCAGCGACTCTTCATCCTCGGCCTGAAGGAATTCTTCGACAGTGGAACATAATATGTCTGCAGCATGGGGAAACCTCTCCGAATTGCAGTATTCCTCCCTGATATCAAAAACACTGTATGACCAATCAAGGTTATCGCATACCTTTGCTATGGAGAATCCAACGTGACCCCCTCCAACAATTAGAATGTGAGGGGTCGGGTAAATCACCTCCATAGCCACCGTAACACTACCTCCACATATGCTGTCCAAAGTCGTCACTTCTTTTCCCTTCCCATCTTTATTCAATAAGAAAACCTCCACCCTGCCCCCTTTCTTTCTCGAGTAACTATCTGCATCGCTCAACATCTCTTCCAGAATTTTCTCTATTTTTAGTTCTAGACCCGCCCCACCAACTGTCCCAAAGCTGTCCCCTTTTGAGCTAATTGCCATCCTAGCTCCGGGCTTACCGGGGACGCTCCCTTGGGCCTTCACTACTGAAGCCACTGCAACCCTATCGCCAACTTCCAGACGATCAATAATCCAAGAGAGGACAACCTTAGTCACACCACCCTGAGGGCGTTCTGGTCTTTTTGATTGCCCTTCTATCCAAAGGCGACATCAAGAACCATCATTATGGCAAATCCAACCATAACTCCCATTGTTGCTATGTCTCCATTTCCTCCCCGATGGGACTCTGGAATCAACTCTTCCACGACAACAAAAATCATTGCTCCTGCTGCGAATGACAAAGCATAGGGGAGAATTGGCTCCATCGCGATTACTAATGCCGCGCCAATAACTGCTGCTATTGGCTCAACAGTGGCAGAAAACTGTCCCCACATGAAACTGGACTTCCTTGAGAGTCCTTCCCTTCTGAGGGGGAGCGAAACAGCAGCACCTTCGGGAAAGTTTTGGATTCCTATTCCAATTGCTAGAGCCACTGCAGCACCTACAGTAGCTCCTTCAAAACCTGAAGCTGCAGCTCCAAAGGCCACACCGACTGCCAAACCCTCGGGGACATTGTGTAGAGTAATTGCAGAAACAAGGAGCATGCTTCTTTGCCAAGATGTCTTCACTCCTTCGACCTCTTCTGGGGGGGCACCAGGGTGGAGGTGAGGGAGGTAGTAGTCCACCAACCTCATCACTACGCCACCAAGGAGGAATCCAACCAGTGCCGGAAACCAAACCGGGAGGCTCTTGCCCTCTGACATCTCTAAGGCTGGAGAAAGGAGTGACCAGAAACTCGCAGCAACCATTACTCCAGCGGCAAATCCCAACATTACATCGAGGACCTTTCTATCGATTTCATCGAATAGTATTACTATTCCTGCTCCCGCAGCAGTCATGAACCAAGTGAAGAGTCCTGCAAGAAGTGCCTGCTCAATCGGCCCAAAACCGTCAACTAGGCTTACGGGGTCCACGGCCTGAGTCCGAAATGGTACATTTCAACTTTCTCGATTCACAGAATCAATATTTTCCCATAAAGAATCAATATCTGCAGGGGTGTCAATATTGAGATGAAGCGCCCTGTCAGTGACCTCAAACCTGAAGGGCTCTACAATATCTCTGAGTGGCAAATCCGGAGAACTTGCCTTGACTCTTTGTACGTCAATAGGAGATAATAGCAACGGATGCCCCCCCCTCCCCCCTCGCATCGGGCAACAGGTCTCATTCGAATCGATTAGTCGTTCCAAGGTCGAATCAGAGAATCCGGGTCTGTCCACAGGTACAACAAGCAGCCTGTAGTTAGGTCCCGTCGAGATATCAATGCTAGAAATACCGATCTTCAGAGAACCCGTTCTCCCCTTGTGAGGTTCCGGGTTGACAACTAAGTTGGAATCTGGAAGTTTCTCAGATATCTCTCTCATATTCTTCTCGCTAGCCACAATTGTGATTCCTATGCCCCTCTCTGTGATTCTATCTACCAACCATCGGATTAGGGTTCGGGAACCTACCCGAACTAGTGCCTTGTCACTTCCAAGTCGACTACTGGAGCCTGCTGCAAGAATTACGCACTCAAGTCTAGGCAATCCCACTTCCCACCGTCACTAGGCTTCGTAATAGTGCTATACTAATCCGTTTAGTAATCCACTGAGATAAGTCATGTAGGAAAGATAGGTAAGAATCATCAATGAACCAACCTCCTTTGAGATTTCCTTTCCCCTAAGAAATACCGTTACGACAAAACCAGATGTCGCGATTACCACCACGATGTCTCTAGTGAACTCGCTATCGACTGCAATACCGTCTCCAAAAATACTGGCAATGCCAATGATTCCCATGATGTTCATTACATTGGAACCGAGAACGTTTCCTAATGCTACTCCGCCCTGTCCCCTTAGACCTGCTACCACCGTAACTGCAAGCTCCGGCAGTGATGTCCCTAGTGCAACAATTGTCAAGCCAATTACTGCCTCTGAGACTCCGTATGTCTCGGCAATGTTCGTTGAGCCATCCACTAGCAATATTGCCCCTAACCATATCACTCCCCCTCCTACTAGGCAAGCAGGAATCGCGGCAGACATATTGTTTGGAAGCCAGGAGTCTTCGAACTTATACTCGTCATCCCCAGCTATTGCTCTGGAATATGTGTAGTAGTAGTATGCAAGCAGGCAGGTTAGCATCACTAGTCCCCCGGTCATAGGGACCTCTCCCCCAAACACGAAAACTGACATGAAAACAGTAGCCACGATCACTGCTACGGAATCTCTCTTCACTCCTTCTCCTCCTTCAGACTGAGCCCCCATTACTGCAGCTGCCCCGAGGACAAGCATAAAGTTGGCAACATTTGATCCGAGTACCCCCCCTACTGCAATATCAGGAGAATCATTACTAATTGCCTCTATTACGACAGCCAACTCAGGAAGTGAGGTGCCTACTGCTACAACAGTAAATCCAACAACAAGTGGAGAGACACTAAGGTTCTGCGAAATTCTCGTCGCTCCCTGGACAAGAGCCTCCCCCCCTCCCATTAGGAATGCGAAACCAGAAAGAATAAACAGAATGTCGACTATTGTCCCATCCACATTCCATTCCCGCGACTTTCCACAAATTACTCTTTGCTAATCTATCTGTGAGAAAAACCTCATGCGCATGCTCTCTCAATGTGTCTGATTACCACTCCTACACTGGGAATTGTGTGATCCTCCAACGTCGGTGAGAAAGGAACTGGAGTGTCCAAAGCACCAATGACAACCGGCGACGACTCCATTCTCCAGAACGATTCTTCCACAATTCTGCTGGACACGGTGTGGCCGAAACCTCCAGTCCATTGAGATTCTTGGAGAACAATTAGACGACCAGTTCTCAAAATCGAATTAATGCAGGTCTCGGAGTCAAATGGAACAAGTGTTCTTAGATCAACTACCTCAACTTCTATCCCCCTTCTTGCTACCTCTTTTGCCGCATCTAGAGCAACGTACACCATCGCACCCCATGTGACTATGGTTACATCCTTGCCGCCACGAACTATTCGAGCATCTCCAATCGAATTCTTCCCCTCCTCCAGTCTCTGCTGTACCGATGTTGTATCTACGACTTGGTTGATTGACTTGCCCCATCCCGTCATCCCCCCCCGGAGGCCGTATAGTCCAATGTGCTCAAGATAGACAACCGGATCGGGTAGGTGGTGCGACTCAATCAGAAGATCATAGGCATCTTGAGGATTACTCGGAGAGACAATAACTAGGCCTGGATCATTTGTCAGCCATGATTCAATCATGTTTGCATGGAACGGGCCACTGCGTGTCTTTCCTCCTAGGGGGACTCTTACAGTTAGAGGGACTTCTGCACCCCATCGCCATCGCAGTTGAGCTGCATTGTTTACCAGTGGATTCATTGCTAGTGAAGCAAAACCTCCGAATTGAATCTCCGCCAGTGGACGCAGCCCTCCCAAAGCGGCCCCTGTTGCTGAATGGATGATTATAGCCTCAGAGAGTGGCATATCAAGAAGTTTTGATTGATGCCCCTTTGCCTTCAATCCTAGATTCATTCCGAATGCCCCAGCAACTTCCATATCCTCTCCCATGAAAACCATCTGTTCTCCGAATTGCTCAGCTAGAGATACCATGGCATTTTGTATCGACCTGCTGAAAGTCCACGAGTTTGGAGCATCAGAAAACTCGATTGCGTACTCCCCCGGTTTGAGAACAGCGCCCGGAATCTCACTTTCTCGATCGACTCTACTTAGTTGGTGTTCGTGGCTCGTGGCATCAAAAAAAGAAGTCACCCCCTTGACTACAGAATTCCCTTCAGGCCAATCCATTTTCTCCAATTCCTTCCTGGCCGCAGAAACATTCGCCTCCTCTTCCTCTAATATTCGATTTAGCCTCTGTTCGCCAACTCCCAATTTTATCAGCAATTCTCTATGATTTGGGAGTGGATCTTTCTCGGCCCAGTATCTAAGCAACTCACGATCCACATAACCCGGAGGATTTCCGCTTGCAGCTCCGAGGTAAAGGTCGTCATGATGGTGCGCATGTCCACAACCTCTCATGGTTTCAACGTGAATAAGCGTCGCTCCACAACCAGCTATGGCGAACTCCCTAGCAACAGCAGAAGATGCGTAGAACTTTGCCGGATCAGCCCCATCAATAGTCCACGAGGGTATCCCCATAGCGTGTCCTTTGTCACCAAAAGTTTCTGCTCCCGATTGTGCCGAGTTGAATGTGTCTAGAGCAATTTGGTTATTCTGAATCATAAAGCAAATTGGCAGTCCACGGACTCCTGCGAAATTCATCGCTTCCCAGAACTCTCCACTACTACTGCACCCCTCTCCAACTGGGGCTAGGTGAAATCTCTTCACGCCCAGCTGTTTTGCTGCCAGTGCCACACCAGTTGTAGTGGCGCTTGCTATTGGCAGGGGAGCCGTTGGTGGGAGAATACCTTTCTCCCAGTTGCCAATGTGTAGATCTCGGCCACCACTGCCTTCTATTCCCCCATCCATATACGAATCCGCCTTCCCCATTTGCGCTGCTAGGACCTCAATTGGCGTCTGCCCCATGGCCAGAGCAAGGCCCATGTCTCGAATCATCGGTGCTACGATATCTGCATTTTGACGCGCATCTTCGGGAAGGTCCACTGCTCGTTTCATTGCGGATGCACACGCCACTATTCCCTCTTGCCAAGTTGATCTGAAACCCTTCCCTCCGAATCTCCCTCCATCAGGTGTGGGTAAGCCAGATGTGGAGAGATCCTTCAACTGTTCATCGACCAATCTTGTCCTAATCATCCTTCTTTGCCACTGCACTCTATCTTCCACCGTCACTGAATAATAGTGGGCAATTCTCCTAAGGCAAAGGGTAACATCTACCAGGAACCTCGCCATTCTCCTTTCTAGGAACATCTCACCCTTCCTTCGAGGTATGATTTCGGATTCACTCAAGAATGAGAGATTCGGACCAAGTAGACGTTCTGAGAGACTACTCTCCAACTCAGAAACCAGCAACTTCGAGAACTCGTGGAAACTACTCCCACTCAGTCTTTTAGGGAAATTTAGATTTCCCCAGCAATCAGAAACTGTATCCAGATGCCCATCATGCCTTTCTGCAATGAATTCCAATAACGTGTCTCTGACAATTTCAGATTCAATTCTTTGTGAGAATTCCAAGGAGAAATCGGGTTTCCACCCGATACCCCAGATTATTGGCAACAACGATTGAGGCTCATCATTATCCGGAGAGGCATCCTGTGGAGTTTTCTTACTCCGAGAATTCCCTTCATTTCTTCTGACTATTTCTTCTTCGAGTTTACTCATTCCCGCACGTGGATCCCTTTCCCAGATCTCTATACTCCTTGTTCTGCCCTTCCCCGAAGAGGATCTATCCAGTGTCGTTCTTGCCCTTTTCCCGCAGTCAGCGCACTTTCGATCCAATTTATTGGCATGATCTGATCTTGTCTTCCAAATTTGGTGAAGGCTGCATTCAGGACACTTCCAAATCCCTATTCTCGCCAATACCATGATTGCCCGAATAGGTATAGTACAACAATATTCGCCATATTAATGGTTATTTTACCACAATTAATAGTTAAATGTGGTATTTCCGAGATAATATTAGATATATTTTCCTATTTAACCATATTAAAACAGTGAATTAAGAGTAATTATACCACATTATTGATAATAAATTATAATAATACTATAATTTACAAAATAATACCATATTAAAACGATATACTGAAAACAATAATACCACATTAATATTTAGTTATACTTGAATCTACATTATCGGACCAGGAAAGTATGCCTCCGGTCAAGTTGAAAACCCGTCCAACGTTCAAACCCGATTCTATGATAAATCTGGCCACAGCAGCCGATCTTTGGCCACTTCTGCAATATACGACAATATCCACTTCCGAGGGTAACTCTTCTACTCTTGATGGAATCTCAAGATGCATTATTCGCGTATCTGTACCTTCAATCGAAGCAATCGCCTCCTCAGGGGCCCTCCTCACGTCTAGGATGAATGGTTTCCAACCCCCTAGTCTTCTTTCAGAAAATTCCTTTGCGCCAATTTCTTCGAAATCTTGTCCCGCCGATTCCCCCAGTTTGGTGATTCTTGCTCTTTCTGGGTTGTTAGAGAATGAGAGTGACCGCATTTCCATCGATAAAGCATCAATCGCTAGCAGCTTCCCACTCAGGCATTCTCCTATACCCAAGATAATCTTGATCGCCTCGGTGGCCTGAATTGTTCCGACAATCCCAGGTAGGACTCCTAATACACCAGCCTCTGAGCAATTCGGAGCTAATTCGGGAGGAGGGGGCGTAGGAAACAAATCGCGATAATTTGGCCCATTGTTGAGGTTGAAAGTCGAGACCTGCCCCTCGAATCTATGGATACTTCCGAAAACCCACGGTTTACCGAGGATTTCACATGTGTCTCCAATCAGATATCGAGATTGAAAATTGTCCGTCCCGTCAATAATTACATCAAAATTGTCCAATATTTCCATCGAATTCTCATGAGTCAGTCTATCATTGATCTTTACAACATCAACGTCAGGATTCAGTCCTGCAATCCAGTTTGAAGCAGACTCAACCTTAGATTTGCCAATCCATTCGCTACTGTGGATGATTTGCCTCTGTAAATTGGACGCACTAACCGAGTCATTATCGATTATGCCAATTCTTCCTACTCCAGCCGCTGCCAAATACATTAATGCTGGAGAGCCCAGACCTCCGACCCCCACCACAAGTACCGATGAATTGAGCAATTGTTCCTGCCCCTCGTCCCCTACTCTTGGAAGTACCAGATGCCTCGCATACCTCTCTCTTTGTTCCTGATTAAGACGGTCTGACATTGTCATCCGAGAGAGGGAGTCCAATCAAGGTACCTTCGGTCCTCAATCTTGCTCTTCCAGCCACTTTTCTGCATCTATTGCTGCCTGGCATCCCATTCCAGCGGCTGTAATAGCCTGTCGATACCTTTTGTCTACAATATCTCCAGCGGCAAATACTCCCGGGACAGCCGTCATTGTGTTCTCTTTGTGAACAATGTATCCTTCTGAGTCAGTTTCCAACTGATTCCCAAGGAAATTGGTAATTGGCGTATGCCCAATTGCGATAAATGCCCCTGCACAACTGATCTCCTCCTCAGACCCATCTCTCGGGTCTTCTAGGACAGCACCTGTAAGGCCCTGCTCATTCGCAATCCATTTTTTCACTTGCTTGAATGGCTTGATCTCGATTTTCGGATGACCCTCGGCCCTCTCGTACATCACTTTAGACGCCTTGAAAACCTCCCTCCTGTGGATGATAGTAACTTTGCTAGCAAACCTAGTCAGAAAAGTTGCCTCCTCCATCGCCGAATCTCCCCCTCCAACAACAATAATTTCCTCGTCCTGGAAGAAAGCACCATCACAAGTGGCACATGTTGAAATTCCACGTCCCTTCTGTTCATCCTCTCCCTCCGCACCAAGCCAAATTGCTTCTGCACCGGTACAAATTATCAGTGACTCTGCCCTGAACTCCTCTCCCTCTACCCATACTCTAAAGGGGCGCTGCGATAAATCGACCCTTTCCACATTCTTGTCTTGGACCTCCAGGCCGAACCGTTCGGCCTGCTCCCTCAAATCAATCATCATCTCAGGACCCCCAATTCCCTTTGGATAGCCGGGGAAGTTTTCAACATCAGATGTGAGCATTAGTTGCCCTCCCGACATATACCCGGCGAACATCAACGGATCCAGCAGCGCTCTAGCTGTGTATAGGCCCGCAGTGTAACCTGCAGGGCCCGAACCAACTATGATGACGCTCCTGACATCCTCGCCCATGGAGTACCGAAGTGTTAGCATCCCTTGAATCTTGACAGTCGCACAGGCTCTAGAATTGATGACAATTCAGAAAGAAAATTATAATATAATAATCGTCAAGACGACAAATCATGCCAAAATACATGTATTCTGGAAACTACACTAAGGAAGGTGCCGCTGGTCTACTGAAGGACGGAGGTAAGGCAAGGAAGGAAGAAGCCGAGAGAATAGTGGAAGCCATGGGTGGGTCTCTGGAAGCCTACTATTGGTCATTCGGCGAGATGGATTTCATGATGATTGCTGACATTCCAGAGGCTATGGCCGTGAAGTTCTCTCTGCACGTAGGTGCTTCAGGGGTTTTCAATGGTAAGCTAACCCCATTGATCACCGTCGAGGGAATGGAAGAGGCCACATCTACGGAGTTGCCATCGATGCGACTTCCCGGCGAGTGATGCCTACCCTCACTCTGACATCGCTGCGACTGCACCAACTGCGGATCTAGCATGTGACTCTAGCCTAGGCTCGATGTGTTCAGGCCCGGCTCCCGGGCCAATTATCCCCAGTCCAATTGGTTTGTTGTGCTTGATTTGCAACTCTATTATTGACATTGTCACTGAATGCCCCATTACTAGCCCATGGTCCGTCTCACCACGCTCGATAATTCCCAAAACGATAGCACCATGGATTTCTTCTCTCTGTAGCATCCTGTCCAGAGCCAGGGGGGCCTCCATAGAACCAGGAACCCAAATAATATCATGAACTAACCAATTCTTGGAAACTGCCTCATCCTTAGCGAATTCCAGCATCCTCTCCACTTCATCGCGATGAAATGAGCCACAAACAATTCCAAGATTCATGATTTGCCCATCCTGAGCATTGTCTCCACAACAGCTTGCGTTCTCGAGTCTATCTCAATGTTTACCCTATCTCCGACGATCTTTCTCCCTATGGTGGTAATTCTGAGCGTCTCGGGGATGATGTGCAAACTGAAACTTTCTTCATCGCATTTTCCTACAGTAAGGGACATCCCATCGATGGCGATGAATCCCTTCTCTAGAATGAAAGGGCCGCAGTCATCTGGTATTGATATCCTGAGATCCTTCCCTTCGCCAACCATTCCGAACTCCAATATTTCAGCGGTTGCCATTACATGTCCAGAGAGGATATGACCTCCCAATTCGTCACCAAGTCTCATCGACCTCTCCACATTTAGGAGATCTCCAGTAGATCTGTCAGCTAGGGTTGTTCTCTCCAGAGTCTCTGAAATTGCATCAAAATCCACTCTCTCCGAATCTATTCTCACTACAGTCATGCAAACTCCATCCAAGGAAACACTTGCCCCGGTTACTAGTCCCTCATCGAATCCACTAAGGTCTACTGAGAATGTTCGGATGGATTCCCCTTCGATTATATCCAGAATTGGTGCAGTTCCCGCTACAATTCCAGTATACATGTTCAGTCCTCCTCGTATGGGCCCCCTTCTGTGCCAGGCCATAGGTTCAGGATTCTTGCAATTATCTTTCTAGTTCCATCTAGGTCGTCCGACAGTCCTTCGATTCGTGTAATCTCGACATCTTCGAACCCATGTATATCCAGCCCAGCCCTTATCGCATCGATAGAATGCTTCTGATCATATCCTAAGGCTATCAGATTAGGGCTAACTTCTTCCAATATCTCGAATATCGGCACCCCGGGCGGATTTCCAACTATTGCTTTGTCGACTGGCTTCAGCCCTTCTACCATCCTCCTTCTCAGTTCTTGACCCGTGACTGGCTCATGCTTCTGCTTTCGTACAGTTTCATCATGGGCAATGACGACAATAAGCTCGTCACCAAGAGATTTTGCTTGCTCAACATAGTGCAAATGCCCTGCATGTAGAATGTCGAAGATTCCAACCGCCATTACTCTGACCATCAATAGAGACCCCGTTGATATCTTCGCCTAATCCTTTTCATCGAAAGTAGCAGAAATTTGTTCTCCAGTAATCATCGGAATTCCATGCCTCGCTGCATATTCCCTAGCCCCTTCTAATGACAACGCCCCATCACCATCTGATTCCAGCATCTCGGCACCAATAGTACAGGGGACTAATCCAGCCAATCTGGCTATTGAAACGGCTAGTTCGGTATGACCCTGCCTCGTCTTGAGACCTCCAGATGATTCCCTGCATACTGGGATATGGCCGGGAGTCCTGAATTCTCTCCCCAATTCGGAAAGTGCGGAATCGCCCTTGTCACCCTTTCGCAACAGTTCTCCGGATAATTCTCCAAACCTTCTTGTCGTCAGGGATCTATCTCTGTCGGTAATTCCAGTATACGTTTCTCTATGGTTAAGTGAAAGAGTGAAGGCGGATCTCGAATCATACTGAAGATCATTTGTGACTAGATACTCCAGCACCGGGTTCTCCTCAATCAGAGCATCGTGGGAATGGATGTCTTGAAGCCAGGGGAGTCCAAACATCTCTCCAATTTCATCCCCTATTGCTAGGAAAAGAAGACCGCCACAGTCTTTTCTCAGCCTCCTTATCACCCCGGGTGTCGCTGCGGTTGCGGGCCAAAGCAGATCCGTTTCCTTCTCTCTGAAATCAGAGTCAAAGATCATTACTGGATTTCCAGACTCGAATGCGGAAATAGCCCTAGCAACTTCGTCATCCATGTTCAGCGGAGGGGCCATTGATACCCGATACTTTCGGTCTAGAAAAAATGATGTCCTAGTACAATCCCCACTGGCACAATGGCAGGGGCGACTGAGTCTTCGGCACCTGTCCGGGTCGACCTTGCTGGTGGTTGGACCGATGTAGGTCCATATACCAACGACTTTGGCGGAGAGGTCGTTAACTTCGCAATTAATCTTAGAGTGATTGCTCGGTCCGCTTCAGTTCCAGCCAACAGAAAGGCAGACTTTGAGTTTCCAGTTCCGAGGGGCTCTGGATTGGGAACTAGTTCTGCCATGAATGTAGCCTTGTCAGCGCTTATATCCCCTGACCAACTAGAAAATCCGGAAAAACTCGCTGAGGAAGCCTTTGTCCTCGAATCCCAGGGGGGAAATTATTGCGGAAGACAAGATCAGTGGGCATCAGCCATAGGTGGCTTCAACCACTTGCTGTTCATCGGCGACTCGGTAGAGAGAATGCCATTCGAGCCAATGAAATCATCGATGAATTGGCTGAAGAAGCACCTGATAATTTCATTCTCGGGCAAAAGTAGAAATTCCGGAGAAATGCAAGAATCAGTATGGTCGAGGTACTCAAATGGGGATACGGAAGTCATCAGCGGCCTGCATAGGATTAGGGGTGCCACCAGAGTGATGGCAAATGGCCTCCAGCAAGACCGTCGGGACATGGTGGTCTCTTCACTGAAGGAGATATGCGAGGGAGTGGATTTGATTGATAAGGCAATCCATGACCCTTTCCGAGATGTTGTAGAATCCCTCATCGGTAGAGGCTCCGCTGTAGCTTGGAAGGCATTGGGGGCAGGAGGAGGGGGATGTTCGGCAATCCTGTGCTCCCCAACTGGTATGGAAGACGTTACTCAGACTATTGAGAACGCGGACTGGGAGATTATTGAGTGGGATTTCGAGGACCAAGGCGTTCTTCTGCATGGGTGAATATTCCAGTCCGAACTCTCAAACATGACCGTTTGCCCGAGTATCCATGGGCGACCGCCGTTCCATGTTTGTTCCTCTGGCACTTTTGGTCCTAATCGCACCACTAGCGGCCTCTTCAATTTCTGTTGAGTCATCGCCACAGGGTGGTTTCGATGCTAATGGCGATTGGGTCCCTAGCATAGAGTCTGACATTCACTGGAACTGGTGGACTCATTGGAGCCGAGACAAGGATTCTAACTCCCTCGATGACAGGCTGGAATGGTTGATCGAACAACCCGAACAAACTCAGAGGGACTGGTGGAAGAGGGCTCCAGAGGGAAGTGCAAGGGTTTTCGTGGATTATGATCACCACCCAACAGATGCCGATATCTCAGCCCTAGAGTCACTTGGGGTGGAAGTGACCTTCAGATACGGATATCTGGACACGGTCTCTGGAACATCTCCCATATCGAAAATAATCGACGAGGGGGGCATCAGATCACTCAATGGCGTCGTGATGGTAGAGGACCTTGGTCTCGCCGAGACTAACATGCACGAGGCAGTTCCTAACATGGGGGTGGACACCGTATGGGAAGACTTCGGCCTTGATGGCACCGGCTCTGTGATTGCCATTCTGGATACGGGAGTCCGTGGAGACCACGAGGGGCTCAACGACATGGACGATGACCCCCTCACATGCATCGACGACCCCCCGGACCCATTCGATCCGGACCCCGATCCCCTTCCTTCGGATTGCGATCCAAAGATCATCGCATTCTTCGATGCTGTTCTCACAGATGAGGAGCAAGACCCATCCACATCATACGACTCAGGCACACACGGAAGCCACGTTGCAGGAATAGCGGCAGGAACCGGCGGCGGTCAGACTGACCCGGGAACCGGACTGAGGTACGTGGGAGCAGCTCCAGGGGCTCATCTGATCAATATCCTGGCATGCTGCGATGGGGACATCGAGGACGTGATACAAGGGGCCCAATGGGCAATTGACAACAAGGAAAAATATGGAATCGACATAGTGACCTCTTCCCTGGGAGAGCAGCAATTCGAGGTACATTTGGACAACGATGGCAACTCTGCATGGAGTCGCCAGATGGATATGGTAGTTGAAGCCGGGATCATCACCACACTCTCCGCAGGCAACGAGTTTGGTGGACTGACCGTTGCTGGATGCAATACCATAGATAGTCCTGGAGACGCTAAGCTGCCCGTAACCGTAGCCAGTTTGGATAAGGATCTAGGACTTGCAATCTACAGCAGCAGAGGGTACACATCCGACTTGAGGGTGAAGCCGGATGTAGCCGTAATCGGATCAAACATCATGGCCCCGGATGCAGCGACCCAAGATGGTTACATCAGCAAGTCAGGGACCAGCATGGCCACTCCTCTGATGGCTGGAATCGCGGCTCTGATGGTCCAGGCAAACCCAGACCTCACACCCACCGAGTTCAAGGACATCATTTCCGCTCACTCTATCGAACGCGATGTCCAGTTGCTCGATGACCCCGGATTAAACGACTGCAGCCTATTGGAAACCAGACCAGACAACGAATTTGGTTTCGGACAGGCTGATCCGATGGCCTTCGTGGAGGCAGCAGGAAGCATTGACCGCTCCCTGAATATCTCGATGGAAGTTGCCACCATGGGAGAGATTCTCAATGAGAGCTACATACATGGGTCATCTTCCGGAGCAGAGGTAGGATCATCAGGACCAGGTAGCCAGACGAAGGTCGAGGTTCGAGTAGGAGGCGGAGAATGGAAGGAAGCCGTGGACGATTCCCCACTGGGCGACTGGGCGTTGTGGAGCATCCGATTGGAACCACACGTTGAGTCTGGAAACTCGACAATCTATGCCAGACTGGTGGTCGACAACGAACACATTTCCCCGATTGACGCCCGAAGGGTAATCCTACTCGATATGCCAGCAGTAGCTGACGGGTCCGACGACTCGGACGCTTCCAAAATTCTGATTATCGCAGTAGCTCTGATGTTTGCCTTGATGATCGGATACGTGGTCATCCACAGGGGACGCCTGATTGAAGAGTGGTACGATGGGGAGAGCCTTACGGACAACAGACTCAGAAGAACGGCATCTCTGTGCATTCTATACTTCGCCCAAGGCCTCCCATGGGGGTTCGCTGTAGTTGCATTCGTAGCATACCTGGCCAACAATGGCTTCACTGCAGGAGAAACCGGGACTCTTCTGGCCACGATAGCACTTCCTTGGACCTTCAAATGGATATGGGGGCCTGTAATCGATACACTAAACATCCCGATCTATGGAAAACGAAGGCTTTGGGTCCTTTTCTCTCAGTTCGGAATGGCAGTGACCATCGGAATTATCCTCTTTGTCCCCAACTTGATAGAACAGATCGACATTGTGATCACGCTCATGTTCATCCACAACATCTTCGCTTCCCTCCAGGACGTCAGCACTGACGCTCTAGCAGTCGACGTTTTGGAAGACGACGAGGTTTCGAAGGTGAATGGATATATGTTCGCATCAAAGAGGGCTGGGATGATAGTCGGAGGAGCAGTTCTTGGCGGTTTGGTCAGCTCCATCGGCATCAGGGGGATGCTCGCTGTCCAGCTTCCCCTACTCCTTCTGATCATGGTGCTGCCCATGTTCCTATACGAGAAGCCGGGTACTAGGCTATTCCCGTGGTCCACCCGATCGTCCGAGTCCACTGGGTCAGAGAAAGACAGACTCTCCGAGGAGTCAGATGAAGTGGATAAGAAGCTCTACTGGGATGATCCGGAGGAATCTAGGTGGTGGGCTGCCGTAGCAGTGGGTAAGGCAACCTTCGAAGAGAAAATCTCCATTCCAGCATTTATCACGATAATCTCGATCTTTATCTTCGTGTCCGGTCTAGTGTTCGCCATCGTCTCAGTGGATCTCACAGTGCCATTCTACTCAAAGGCCAAGATAGTCGCATTCGGAGGCTTAGTCCTCGCAATATTTGTAGCGTTTTTCAACAGACTTATTGGATCAGGATCACGCTATGACGGGGGTGGTTCTTTGCCCAAGGTACCCAATCCATTCTCTTTGTTGTCTCAATCCTCCACGAGAACTCTTGCTCAGACTAGTTTCAACTTAACCAAGGCATTCCATCTGAAGTCTTCCTTCCTTCTGATTTTCTGCTGCCTTCTTACCGAAATGTACTACTTCCTTGACCCTATTATCATTGATATATTAGTTGTGCAGTCTGGTTGGGGGGATGCAAAGTACAGCTTGATCGTGGGAGGAGGTGGCATCCTAGCAACCATGTTTGGCCAAATCGCGGGTGGTTTCCTCGGGGAAAAATTCGGCGTAAGGAGGATGGGAATGATTGGATTCACCTGCCTCGCGATATGCAATGGCATGCTAGCCGTCCTGGAACCACTATGGACAAACACCCCAATCATGGTGGTGTACGTGTTAATCAAAGGCTTCGTCACAGGTGTCGCCTTCATCGCTGTAGTTGCTGTGTGCATGAAAATGACATGGAGCAAGGTGGGCGGAACGCAATTCACTGCATATATGTCGATGTTCAACCTAGGAGGCGTGATAGCACTCTCCAAGACAGGGCAGGTCCTGGAATTCTTTGACAACGACGTCATCCCAGCAATCTACGCTGGTGCTACCCTCACGATGTTCGCCGTGGTCTTCTTGATTTTCATTGACCCTGAGGAGTGTAACAGGGTTCTGGAGAATAAATCCGAAGATGGAGAAGTCATGGATGCCTTAATCATGGATGCCGATTTGGGAGAGTCTGCTTGGTGGGATGAGGAAGGAGGCGACGACTCTGTCACAGCTGCATGATTTCATCGAGAGTGCAGATGAGGATTTCCTCGTCTTCACCCAGACGGTCTGCCCATACTGCACACGGGCTTTCAGGACTCTCGATTCGAAGGGTCTCACCTACATGGAGGTGAATCTGGACAACTTCGCAGGACTCAGGAAGGACGTGGTCATGGAGACAGGACACAGGTCCGTCCCCGTGGTGTTCGACATGCGTGGCGACACCCCGATCTTCGTTGGAGGTTCAGACCACCTTATGGAATACCTCTAGAGGCTCCATGACTGGGTAATTCCACCAGCTATTCTCACTCTCAAGAAGGTGGAGCTACCTGTGAAGGTGGCCGTGAGGGTGTATTCCCCCGATGGATAGGGAATCGTCCCTAGCGTACCCATCTCGCTTGCTCCGGGTCCCCAAATTCTCTCCAGTGCTGAGATTGACATGTGGTCTCTCAGAGTCAGGGAGATGGATGATCCCGAACCACAATCGGCATCGATGAAGTAGATCATCTCATCCCACTCACCATCGCTCGGATGGTCGTTAACGAGAAACGTATCACGAATCTCGATGTCGTTACCAGTATCTTCCCAAGTACCGTTGAACAGGTCCCCTCCCCTCACGAAGTATACATCACCGGTGTGCCCTGAACCACTTTCGGAAAGCATCATTCTGAGATTCGTGACTCCCATCGGATCCTTCCATGTGAATGAGTAGTAGAAACCAGCTTCGTTGTCGAACACGTAATCCAGCCTCGAACCGTCGGAAGAGGTGGCGATAATCACCGCCATGCTCCCTGATACGTCGGATACGAAAGCATCCCATTCCATGGAGAATAGCGTGAATGACCATGAATTTCCCTCCTCGAGAGGGAAACTCAGAACCGGCTGCGCGACGCCGTTCTCGAAAGCTCCCAATTCGGAATGGGTAATCCTTCCGAGGAATGGGTTGTGATTGAGCACCGCATGGCGCCTAGCCTCTGTCCGGCTGGAAATAGCGAGCATGTACGCAGTCCCATCCTCTTCGCTAGTGCTAGCAACCACCAGTCTAGCAGTGTCGTCGCTGTAATCTGGAGTTGAGAAGGTGTAGAGCCACCAGTCCCCAGTCTCCCATGTAGCGACCTCGAAAACACCCGATGAAGGGCCCCCCGAGTCTGACTGGTTACCCGAGCACCCAGCAAGGGATGACGACAGTAGTATCACTAGGATTGCAAATGCGCGACTCGACCTCACGACTCTCGCTAGAGCCGACCCATCAAGAGCCTGACGCTTGTACGATTTCCCTAAAGAGCGCCTAGCTCACCAGTCTTGGTCAGCATCCCAGCGATAACTACGCTGACGATGCTCATCAGCTTGATCAAGATATTCAGGGATGGCCCACTTGTGTCCTTGAACGGATCTCCAATCGTGTCCCCAACTATTGCGGCACTATGTGCATCGTCGCCCTTGACGGCCCCCTCAATGTGACCTTGCTCTATGGCCTTCTTCGCGTTGTCCCATGCCCCGCCTGCGTTTGCCATGAATAGGGCCATCAGGACCCCGCTTGCAGTTGCCCCGGCCAGAGTTCCGCCCAGTGCAGCGCTACCTAGTAGGAGGCCGATTATCACCGGGCTCGAAATAGCGACAACACCCGGCATCACCATTTCGCGTAGAGCTGCCTTGGTAGAGATGTCCACGCAGGTGGCACTGTCGGGTTCCACTCCTTCACGCCCCTCCAGGAGTCCATCGATTTCCTTGAACTGCCTCCTAATCTCTGCGATCATGGCCTCTGCTGCACGTCCAACCGACTTCATCGTCATCGCTGCAACTACGAATGGCAGCGATGCCCCGATTAGTAGTCCGATCACGACCATTGGCACCGTCAGGCTCAGGTCCTCTGCCTCAAGCCCAGCACTGGTCTTGAAAGCGGCGAAAAGAGCGAGCGCAGTCAAAGCCGCACTGCCAATCGCGAAACCCTTCCCGATTGCTGCCGTGGTGTTCCCAATTGAGTCAAGTCCATCGGTAATCTCTCTCACATCGTCTCCTAGTCCTGACATCTCGGCAATTCCTCCAGCATTGTCTACTACTGGGCCATAAGCGTCCACAGTCATGGTAACGCCAACCGTCCCCAGCATCCCCATGGCTGCCATTGCAATGCCGTATAGGCCTAGATCCCCTCCGCCCATCACGTGATCGGCCCCGAAAATTCCTGCAGCTATTAGAAGAACTGGGAGGAAAACTGACTGCATTCCTACTGCCAGTCCCGCTATTGCGTTGGTTGCACTGCCAGTCTTGCTCGCTTCCCCGATGTAGGGTATCGCATGGACCTTGAAGAAAAACACGTCCTCTATCCCCGTGTAGTACTCAGTAACTAGTCCAATCAGTATCCCGACGAGGGATCCGATTGCGACAGCTTGGATTACCGTGGTTGGTAGCTCCAGGTAATCTAGGGCAAAGTAGCCACCAGCGATGAACAGCCCCGCTCCGATGAATGTAGTATTTCTCAGGGCTGCTCCTGGATCCATGTTCTGCATTGCAGTAATCGAGAAGACGCCAATTATGGAAGCGATGTAACCAACTACTGCCAGTACGATTGGAATCATCACGTAGTCAGGGCCGAGAAGATCTTCGTTGGCCGCTGCAATCACCATTGCTGCAATAATGCTCCCAACGAATGACTCGAATATGTCTGCACCCATTCCGGCAACGTCTCCCACATTGTCGCCGACGTTATCCGCGATGACACCGGGGTTTCTCGGGTCGTCCTCGGGAATTCCCGCCTCAACCTTGCCAACTAGATCTGCACCCACATCTGCTGCCTTGGTGTAAATCCCACCACCTACACGTGCGAAGAGGGCGATTGAAGATGCCCCCATGCCGAATCCCGCTATGTTTTCCACCGTCAGGAACTCGATTTCAGTGAGGTAGTACATGAGAGAAATTCCCGCTAGCCCCAATCCTCCTACGGCTAGCCCCATCACTGCTCCGCCATTGTATGATGTCATTAGAGCGGCAGATTGCCCACCATCAGCAGCAGCCTGCGCCGTCCGACCGTTCGCGCTGGTGGCTGCACGCATTCCGGAGAAACCCGCTGCGACACTGCACAACGCACCAATGATGAATGCCAACATGGTCTCCATGCCGAGGCCATTCTCTTCCCCTCCAAATAGAAGGGCGATTGCCACGATGACAATGAAACCCGAGAGCAACTTGTACTCAGCGTAAAGGAATGCCATCGCACCGTCTTGGATTTGTCCGGTAATCTTGGCGACAGTCTCGTTTTCGATCTTTATTGAATTCACCTTGTTGTACAGGAAGAATGCAATGACAAGCCCGAAAAGACCTGCTGCAAATCCTATAATTCCTAGTTGTTCTCCATCCATAGTTACACCATCAGTTCGGCTCGTCGAATAGAGTTCTCTATTTAATCCAAATCCAATTGCAAAACTACCGTCCCCGATTAACCAATATTTGCATGGATTGCCGAGGCAAATGAATTCAGGACGCCTACACCGTCGTGTTCGCGTTGGAAAATACTCATTTCTTCCTCGGAAATGTGACCCCATTCGAATGCTCTTTCCACTCTCGCCTTGGCTGCTTCGGGGTGAAACTGAACCCCCCACGCAGGGAGGATCAGGCCATCTTCACTCATCACTCGAACTGCAGTTACCCTATTGTGTTCCGCTGAACCCAGTAGCAAGCAACTCTCCGGGACGGTAGTCACGTGGTCTTGGTGGGAATAAAGGGCAACTGGGGCACCGTCCTTTCCACTACCTCTGGAGTCAAACAGGTCGTCCGACAAACCATTTGGGTTCAGTGCAAGTTCCCAAACTCCACTTGACATGGAATCCGCTCTCTCGACGGTAGATCCAAGTGAATGGCAGAGAAGTTGGTGGCCAAAGCAGATTCCTAGTGTGGGTATTCCCATTCTGGATGAGCACCTAAGTAGTGACCCGCCGCCATTCATCCATTCTTCCCACATTGTCACATTCCTTCTCGAACCGCTACAAACGACAGCATCAGGTTCGATAGATTGGATCCAAGCCTCAGTCAACCCATCATCTCCATGCAGAGGCATGGCTACTCTCTTGAAAATCACCTCATTCCCAGACATCTCCATGCTGCAATCTCCCCAGAACGGGTACTCGTAATCCCAATCTGGCACGTCATCCTCAGAAAGTTCGACTAAGCCTTCGTCCTGTGCCCGAACACCAATTTCTTCCGACTGCATCTGAGGGGTGACTAACAGAATCTCCACTGCGCTCCTTTCAGCAATCGGTTTGATAATCTCCTGATTTCCGCCATGCCCGAACTCTGATCTCTCGACCAAGAGGTCAATCAAGATGACTCTGGTTACCCGTCCCACACTATTCCGAAGAGGCAATTCTTTGAAAGACCCCCGCCCCTCAAGGATGATGAGCAGCATGGTCGACAAACAACTAATTCTGGATTCGGTTGGGCCAGTCCAAGCAGTTCTAGATGCTCATGACGGAGTGGTAAACGTGGTAGACACAACCGATGGGGTGATCATGATTTCCCTAGAAGGGGGATGCACTGGGTGCAGCTCAACACCCATGACTGCTATGCAGATTTACTACTCTCTGATGAAACTAGACCCAGTAGCGGACGTCGTTTTCGTCAATGGCGAGCTTCCCGCTTACATGCGCTCTTTCATAGATGACAAGCTAAACTCGGAGTAGGTCACTCCTCATTCCGGGATTTCATTATACTGTGCGGGTTTGCCTCGCCTTGGACGTCCTTCCCCTTGATGTTCATGACCGACGCCAATGCCATCATTACTGCAATCACCGCAAAGGGTCTTGCTATTTTTTTGGAACCCCAGATCTCGCCTCCGAAGTAGTGTAGTGAGAATAGAAGTGCGGCTGAAGTTAGGCATATGGTGGCGATTACCCTCTGTGCCATTATCTCGCTCTTTGTTGTCCTCGATAGTGACCCTATTGCCATCCAGAGGAAGGTTGCCAAGCTACACAATCCCAATGAAGCAGCCTCAATGAACTCCAGGTATCCCACATCCGACCCTGAGGGGGGCAGTTTGAGTATCTTCTGATAAATCAATAACCAAATATATCTCCCTCTGAATGGACTCTCGTGGGCACTTCCCCTAGATCCAGATGGTCCAATCGAGACGACTCTTCCTACCAAGAGAGTAAGTCCAAAGTCAAAACCAGAAAAAAGACCAGATTTCACGAATGGACTAAGCCGAAAGTCGACTCATCGGCGCCTATACTGATTGTCGGACAGTTGACTAGCCTAGTGTCACTAATGATGCTCCATGCTGGGGTCGAGTCATCGGGCTCAGGAAGCCTGAAGGGTGCCTCAGTTTGGGGATTGGGGGAATCTGCTCTCCTGGTTACAGTAGTTTTCGGACTAATCTCATTTCTGTCACTTTTCCGAGTTTCAATTTCTCACAAGGCACCCAAACGGAGGCGAAGAATTGCTAGAGTTTGGCTACTAGCAGCAATCCTTGCTACGCAACTGACTTGAGTGACTTTGCCCTGCGACTACTGGTAATCTCCCATGCACCCCCTAGCCAGAGTGATCTTTGCGATTTCAGGCACAATGATTTTTGTTGGCTTATTTTTCATGGGCACCGGAACCACGATACCTTTCTTCGATTCCCAAGAAGAAGTGGAAATGGAGTTCGCTTTTTCGGGCCAAAGTGCCACTCTACACTTCGAGCAGACTGAATCACCATCCAACAATGGCTGGGCAGTATACTCTTTTGGACAATACTTGGACGATGATGGGGATGGGATCTGGGATGATTGTGGAATTCTTGAGATCACCTTCTCTAACGATTCAGGGGTGGACTTCTTCTATCCTCAATGTGATAATTCGACCCAGAGGGAAGAGGTAGCAGAAATGATTTACGTCGGCCAGCTGTGCTTTGATCCAACCAATGAATCTTCATCTTTTTGCAACGAAGGGAATTACAGTTTTGAATCAAATGTTTTCGTCAGACTCTCTCAGGAATTCGGGCAAAATGACGACCAGTCTCTTTTTTTCCGTTTTATCGAATGGATTGTGGATGGTTTTGCCACTGGCAGGACAATTTTTTGCGCCTCTTTTCCCTTGCTGTTCCTGGGGGTATTCTTAGCCTTCTCCCTGTCCGATGAGGAAGAGGATTCCTCGAAAAAGACGAGTGACGGTCCCTCAGCCGAATGGCGGGCCTACTCCCTCATGAGTCAGGAGAGGGGTGGAGACGGCATGCCGAAGGCATTCAGCAGGCATTCCGAGAAGAAGGATCTTTTCAGGAAACCAAAGAAAGGAAATGTCCGAGGGGGAGTACACAAGTCTGGGGGGCTCTACTTGGATGGCTGGACAGATGCAGACTCTGATGCTGCGTACAAGAAAAAAGTCGGGAATCGCCAGGATAAATGAATCAACGCAAGATTGGCAGAAGCATCAGGAAGATTCCCACGATTACCATTGCCACTACGGCTCGACGGAGAAAATCGAAGATAGAATCCAGAACCATGCCGCTATACGGCCCACGCCTCTTGCCGACATAGTTTCGGAGAGGTTCTTTCTTGTCCATCTAATTCCCTCTATCGTCAGAATTTAGCTTGAATACGGGTATGCGCCTCATCTTGTGTAAGTTAGTTGTGTGCAACCTCATGTACAGATTCAAGACTTCCTGCTCACGTTCCGATAGCTCTGATTCCAAGGGGTTTTCTACCTCCTTCATCGCCCACTCAAGCTCTTTGTAGGAAGCACCGATCTGTTCCTCATCGGTCCTCCCATCTTCCCACAAACCATCCGTGGGGATCGCTTCTCGGATTTCCTTCAGAATTCCCAATTCCTTCCCAATTGCACACACCTCCGACTTGAATAAATCAGCAATGGGGGAGATGTCCACCCCTCCATCCCCATATTTGGTGAAGAACCCGACTCCGAAGTCCTCTACTTTGTTACCCGTCCCAACTACAATGCCGTTGTTAGATCCAGCAATGGCATACAAGGTTGTCATCCGTAACCTAGCACGAGAGTTAGCAAGGGATAATTCGGAAACCCCATCTTCCTTCAATTCCGAGCAAAACTTGTCGTAGGTCAAAGATAGGTCGAAATCCCTACTCTTGACATTCTCCCACTTCGACTTCATCCATTCAATGTGGCGATTCGAGAGTTCATACTGCAACGGGTCCTGGTGGATTGGCATATTCAGAACAACAGTTTCCATCCCTGTCATTGCCGAGAGGGCGGAGGCCACTGCCGAATCTATTCCTCCCGAAACTCCAACTACTAGCGTCTCGATATCATTCCTTTCGGCGTAATCCCTGATCCAAATGGAGATTTCCTCAGATATTTTTCCCCAGTCTTTCACACTCTCCCCCCTAATGGCAAGCCATGCCGTATTTCTTCAGACGCCAGTAATTGTAAGGCCATGGAGTAAGGAAGCCCACAAACAGCATCAACGGCACTGCAGTATTATTCAGACCCAATGCTCCTTTGGTGAACAGGAGGTCAGTAAATTCCATCGAGATTTCCATCATCAGCATCGAGATGAAAGACATCCCCAGTGCGGTAGACAATGCGTTGCGAAAATCCATCTGACCCCGAATAAGGAGGAATGTCTCAAGCATCACACTCGTTGCTAGGCCATTGATTAGTGGGAGAATTGCAAAGAAGTACCATTTCCTAGAATATAGCTCTATATCTACAGTTATCCCGGAGTAAGAGTAGTATGCTAGAGTCCCGAATTCCCCTACTGAACACCCAACTAGGCACCACTTGGTATTGCTTGCAGAACTCCTCCAAACGCTCCTATCTCCCCAGTGGAAATCCTCTATCTTGCCATCTACAGAGTAACCAATTGACCTGATCGCCCCACTTAGGAGGTCCTTGGAAACATCCTCGTGATGGATGATCGCCGATCCATCGAGGTGGCTGACTTCAGCCGAAGAAACCCCCCTTACCCCTTCGAGGACATTTCTAACTCGATTGGAGCACCCATCACAAGTCATTCCTCCAACGTCAAGACGAATCGTCTCTGTCACATTACCAACTAACGCATGGGGCATTTGAAGTCTTGCAAATTTACAATTTTCATCCCAATTTCTTCCCCCTCAAGTTCAAGACGAACTCATCTGTCGCTTGACCGATGGTTGTGCCCCACTCACCTGGGAATCTAGACCCTGTATCATTGGAGAACTCTTTAATGGAGACGTGGGAGGAAGAAGCAACATTCTCGGAATCAATCGAATCAAGGAAGAACCTTGAGTCACCTTTCACCTTCCTCGAGGGCCCCCCAACGGCTAACGGTCGCCCTGGCATTCACCACGTCCTCTCTAGACTGTTCAAGGACATGGTTTGCCGATGGAAGACAATGGAGGGGCATGTTGTCGAGAGAAAGGGAGGCTGGGACACTCACGGACTTCCCGTTGAGATAGAGGTCCAGAAGCAACTGGACCTAATGTCGAATGAGGCAATTGAGAATTACGGAATGGAGGCCTTCAACCAGAAATGCAAGGAAAGTGTCTGGACATACGAGGAGGCATGGAGAGAGATGACCGAGAGAATGGGATTCTGGGTCGACATGGAAGATCCATACGTCACTCTTCACGATGAGTACATTGAGTCTGCATGGTGGTCACTGAGGAAGATGTTCGACAAGGGACTTCTTTTCAGGGGTCACAAGGTTCTCCCCTACTGCCCTCAGACTGGAACTAGTTACTCCACTCACGAAGTCTCACTTGGGTACAAGGAAGTATCTGAACCAGCCGTTTTTGTCAAGTTCAAACTGGAATCCGACAAAGCCTCGATTCTTGCATGGACCACTACCCCATGGACACTTCCTGGTAACGTTGGCCTTGCTGTGGGCCCCGAGGTAACTTACTGTAGAGTGAGAATCACCGAGCCCCCCTCTAAATCATGGGGGGGAAGGGGAGGGGCCGAGGTCGGCGAGGAACTCATCTTGGCGAAGGATCTGATTGGCAGTGTCCTCAGGAACCATGCCGACGTGGTCGAGGAGTTCTCCGGTTCAGAATTAGTTGGAAGGGCCTACTCTCCGCTGTTCCCCGAAGCTATTGATCGCGGAGAATCGAAGACCGCTTGGACAGTAGTTGCTGCCGATTTCGTAACGACAACCGATGGGACGGGAGTTGTTCATACTGCAGTGATGTACGGTGAGGATGACTACAGACTCGGGATGGAAAAGGGATTCCCTGCACAACATACCGTTGGTATGGATGGAGCTTTCGTCGAAGGGATTCACGAACAACTCGATGGCCGTTATGTCAAGGAATGCGATGATGACATCATCAATCTCCTTGTAGAAAAGGGGCTATTGTACAGGGAGCACACCTACACTCACGACTATCCTCACTGTTGGAGGACTGACCATCCGCTTCTGTACTATGCAATGGACAGTTGGTTCGTCAGAATGACTGCGGTGCGGGAGCAGATACTCACTCACAATGAAAGTGTGGAGTGGGCCCCAGAGTGGACCGGGACGAAGAGGATGGGGGAGTGGCTATCTAACATCAAGGACTGGGCGATAAGCAGGGAGAGATTCTGGGGTACTCCGTTACCAGTCTGGATTTGTCCCGATTGCGGTCTCGAGCACTGTATTGGGAGTATCGAGGAGATGACCTCTATGAAGACTGAATCTTCGCCACAGCCACCTGAGTTGCATCGTCCATACGTGGACGACGTCAGACTTGTCTGCCCATCAGAAGAATGCCAAGGAGAGATGGCTAGAGAACCCTATGTGATGGATTGCTGGTTCGACTCCGGTTGTGCTTCTTTCGCCCAGTGGCATTATCCTTTCGAAAACGATGAGAAATTCTCTGGTTCATTCCCAGTGGACTATATCTGCGAGGCTGTAGATCAGACCAGAGGTTGGTTCTACTCACTCCTAGCCGTAGCGACAACCGTGTTTGATGAGCCCTGTTACAGACGTTGCCTTTCTCTTGGACACATCCTCGACAAGGAAGGTAAGAAAATGAGTAAGTCCAAGGGCAACGTCGTCAATCCGTGGGACCACTTCAACAAGGAGGGCGCTGATTCGATCAGGTGGTACATGACTACTCAGAGTGCTCCATGGTCCCCGACAAATTTCGACCCTAATGGAGTAAGGGAGTCATACGCAAAGATGTTCCTCACTCTTTGGAATGTTTACCGATTCCATGCCGACTACGCTTCACTCGATGGTTTCAATCCAGAAGATCAGTCTGGTTTTGTCCCTCCGTCCGACAGAAGCCCGCTAGATAGGTGGATTCTCTCTAAGATTACAGAAATGGCAGACGAATTCCACAAAAACTTCGTCTCATGGGACTTCCACAAGGCTGGAAGAAGTTTGGAGGATTTTGTCGTCAACGATCTTTCAAATTGGTATGTCAGAAGATCCAGGAGAAGGCTCTGGGAAGAGTCCGACAGCAATGACAAGAGGGCTTGCCAACACACCTTGCACGAAGTTCTCCTGATTGTATGCAGACTAATGGCTCCGATCTCTCCATTCATGCCAGATGCCATCCATAGAGGCCTCACCGGAACCTCAGTCCACTTGACAGACTGGCCAATTGGATCAGACCTTGTCGACCGCGCACTCCCCACTCGTGACTTCGGGATCGAGCAGGAGATGTCGCTGGTCCGTTCCCTTGCGGAGGCTGGGAGGAGAATTCGAGTCGAATCCAGCAGGAGACAGAGACTACCCTGCCAAACAGGATGGATAGTCGGAGGTCCCGACATCTCGAGATTCAACGACATCCTAGCAGAGGAACTCAATGTCGAGGTACTAACTACTGAGGCCGACCTTGATGCCTTCCAGAAGATTGCCCTCGAGCCAAATCGGAAGGTCCTAGGTGCGAAATGCCGCTCTGACCTGCCTTCTGTTCTAGCCCAACTGGATATGGCCGATCCAGAGGAACTCCTGCTGGAGATAGAGGCAGGAATAGCCGCTCTAGGTGGTTATGAGATTACAATGGATGACATAGAGATAAGGAGGGTAGAGAAAGAAGGGTTCGCGGCTCAGAAGATCTCTTTCGACGAGGGGGATGTTTCAATCGTTCTCGACATGCACATCGATTCGGCTCTCCTATCCAAGGGTATGGCCAGGGACATCACACGCAGGATTCAAGCCAAGCGCAAGGAAATGAACCTCCAAGTTGAGTCCTCGATCAGTCTCTCGGTATGGGTTAAGGGGTTGGCATTGGAAAACAGTGACTGGGAGCACGTAATCATAGAGACGAGGGCAGGAGAGCATTCGTTGAACGAAGGAAAACCATCCAGTAATGCCGACATCTTCGAGGTCGACGGGACCACTGTTTCATTCCAGATTCAGTGACTATGCACTATTCCAAGCGGTATAACTCAGGAAGCATCATTTCGACCCCGAAGAGAGGGTCTGGGTCAGTTGAGTCATGGTATGCTATGAACGACCCCCCGTCGGGTAGAATCCCCATACTCGCAAAGTCAAATCTGATGTCATTCCCTGCCCCCGAGGTCGAGTCCAGATCCCCCTGTCCCAGGTATGTGAGCATGTCCGGCTCCATGCTCTGCGAGAACTCACGGACGTGATAGGCAACGTCAACATCGGGCCCATCTGCGCTCTGAAACCTCACGTTCAGCACGAAAAGGTCGTGCACTCCGCTAGAATGAAACTCCCACTCCTCAATCTCCGTGGCCTTTTCAGACAGGTTGTATGTCCGGTTCTCCCATGTCTCCCCTCCATCCCATGACATCATGTGCATCAGAGAGGCCTGACTCGCGCTGACGCAATGGAGGGCTGTTGAAGAGTCGAAGGAGCAGTATTGCGAGGGCAGCGAGGAGCCATTCAGAGTAACTCCGGTCCACCAGTTCAGAGACGTGTCCAGATAGGCATCGCTCCCGTCTATGAAGTAGCTCGGGAAGTATAGGCCGCCCGATGGGACTGGAAAAGCCCTCATCTCCTTATGCGGCTTTGTGAAGTCCCACTCCCAGCCGAGACTGTCGGGGTTCAGATCGACCTCTATCACCTCGAGACTTTCGTCCCTATCCGGGAAATCGAAGTAGTCGTAGTTCAGCCCGTCAGTTGAGATCTGCCCGCCGACATTTTGGACCTGATGCCAGAAGTTGGAAATGACCAGACTGGCCCATGGGCCGTTGCCGTATAGCCCTCCGTTGATGGGACCAATCACCTCAACCTGCCAAGAGCGGTCGTAGAAAGGCTCAGGAGTCCTGTTGAAGCACCAGCTCCACTCCGCGTCCTCCGCGTCGTAGAAGAAAGCGTAGAACTGATCCGCACCGCTTGAACTAGGGTAGGGAAACCAACCCATGGAGATCAGGTCTCCGTTTGTCGCCTGTACGATGCTCCCCTCGCCCAAACCCTCTTGGCCGGGGACCGTCGGCTTGGGCTCCATGCACCCTATCTGCGAGAAAATTGAGGGCCGGTACTCCTGCCAAGTCAGCCCCCTGTCCTCTGACCAAGTGGGGTACTCTCCCCCAAAGTTGAGGATCCAACCTTCCTTGGTCGCTGCTAGGTAGTGCTCGCAGCAGTTCCCTCCTTGCTCATTACCGAAGACCGCCCATGTCGCGTTACCCCACGTCTGGTTCTCCATCGGGTCAGCCACAACGAAATCCCTAGTGTCCTCTTGGCCGCTCGGGTCGATTAGGTAGTAGTCTCGACCCCAGTCGACTCCCTCTTCCTTTGAGGTCACTTCCTCCAGGCACCCCGGAATCACGATCATCAGTACCATAGCGAGGGAGGCTATGATACGTCTCGTACTCGGTGAGATCACGAACTGCCGTAATGATGGTATTATATCGCACTTTCACAGAATTGATGACTACTCAATCCTCCATGTCGCCCCGTTCGGGCCATCCTCAACGATTACTCCCATGCCTGCTAACTCGTCCCGTATTTCGTCAGCCCGCCCCCAATCCTTGGATTTCCTTGCACTCTCCCTCTCAGCCAACAGATTCCCGACCTTGGGAGCCACTTCATCCTTCACACTCTCATGGCTCTCCATTCTAGCTAAAGCCTTCTCTTTAGTTGGCAGCAGTCCTAGCACATCTCCGGCGAATTCTGAGATCCATCCGACAGCCCCTGAGATTTCGTTGCTCCTAGATCCCGAGTTTAGGAGTCCCCGCAACCACTTGGATACTACTTGGACCTCGACTAGAGCAATTCTGGTGTTGAAGTCGTCATTCATCCCCTCTTCCAGTCTCTTCGCCGCTTCTACTAGGTCTGGGAAATTACTCCACTCTCCGCTCCCATGTTTCGACAAACCTTCCCCGTAGCAAGTTACAAGTCGATTGTGATGGGACTCCGAGTCATCAATCATTACTTGGTTGAAATCGACAGGCTGTCGGTATGGTGCGTTAATCAACGTGTACCTGAGTACAAGTGGGTCAACATTCTCCAATGCCTCTGAGATAGTCCAGAAATTGCCCAGGGACTTGCTCATCTTCTCCCCATCGATGTTGATCATTCCATTGTGGATCCAATACTGGACGACTGGGTCGTGCCCCAGACAGCACTCGGACTGGAATATCTCTGCCTCATGATGTGGGAATAATAGGTCAGAGCCGCCTCCATGGATATCGAATCTCTCGCCGAGATGTTTGAGTGACATTGCCGAGCACTCAATGTGCCACCCCGGCCTGCCTTCTCCCCATGGACTTTCCCAGAAAGGCTCACCCGGTTTGGCCATCTTCCACAAAGCGAAGTCTCGATGGTCTCTCTTGCCAGAACCGGTTTTGTCCACCCTCCCTCCAGCTCCGGATCTCACCATCTCCAGAGTTTGGCCTGTTAGTTGGCCGTACTTCTCTGGTGAAGTGTCTATTTCGAAGTAAACCCCATCCTCGGCCAGATATGCGTGACCCTTCTCAATCAGGGTCTCGACCATCTCGATGATTTCCGGGATGGTCTCCGTGACTCTGGGATAAGCATCTGCCCTGATTACGTTCAGGGCATCCATCGACTCGAAATAATCGGAGATATTCCTATTTGCGACTTCCAAGAAGTCAACCCCCTCTTCATTGGCGACGGCGATAATCTTGTCATCGACATCAGTGAAGTTGGTGATGTAGCTAACATCGAAGCCACTCTTTCGGAGCCACCTCACTATTATGTCGAAGGAGATTGCCTGCCTCGCATGTCCAATATGGCTCGGTGAATAGGGGGTTATCCCACATGCGTAAAGGCCAACCTTGCCATCCTCGATGGTCTCCAATTTCCTCTTTGTCCGAGATCGAGTGTCGAAAACCCTCACTGCCACTGCCTATTGAAGTGGCACTTTGGACATCAACCCCTCGCTGCTTCCACAAGGGCAGAGAACAGTAAGTCATGCCCTTTGCGCTCGGGGTGCCACTGAACTCCGATACAGAAACGCTTGTCGCCCCTTTCTACCCCTTCAATCAGGCCATCGTGCTCGGCCCTAGCCGAAACGGTCAGACTCCCGGGGTCCGATACTCCTTGGTGATGGAGGGAGTTCACGGTGAATGAATTACCCATTAGGTTGGCTAGCAGCGAATCCTCCTCGACAATGACTCCGTGCTCCGTAGATTCTCCAGCGAAGCCACCATGCCCCTCGTGCCCCGGTGTCGTGTCGAGATGCTGGTGCATCTCCCCTCCATGGGCTACGCTGAGGATCTGCATGCCTCTGCAAATCCCAAGAAGGGGCATGTCCATGTCCAGTGCTTCCTTGATTAGGCCCATTTCGGAATAATCTTGCTCCGGGTAGAACTCAGTCGTCATGGGTCCGGGCTCCTCGTTGTAGTTCGCGGGGGAGATGTCAGGACCTCCGGCAACTATCAGACCATCAATCGACTCCAGAAGAATCGTCATGTCGCCAGCTGGAGGTATGATTAGGGGAACCCCTCCGGCTTTGCTGACCATTGAGATGTAGGCAGAGGGCAAGATTGCGGCATTCCTCTTCCAATTCCCGTAGGATACATCCTTGATGAAGCAGGTGATGCCAATCACAGGCTTCATTCAACCACCGATGATTCTTGTTGTAGTCGAGCATACCTGAATGACCTGATTCCCACTATCATGAACGAGATTCCAACCTGAAGCAGCAGAAGGTGTGAGACGATAGCCAGCCATGACATCTCCCCGAATCCAGAGTTACTACCCTTGCTCCTCCTAATACCATGGCCAGTGCCACTACATGCATGCATGTAGTGGTGTCTGTCAGAGGGGGGGGGTTACTCTCTCGGACAGAAGCCCAAGTAGAATCATTGGCATTCCCATGAATGCGGGAATTAGAGCAGTAATCGATGGGGGATCCGAGCTTTGGATAAAGTATGCAATCACTCCCTATGTAGATAGCACTGCACCATTCAGAATGGCAATCCGGGGACGGTCATGCCGAACACTCTGAATTCTTCGCTCATAGCCTACCCCGGAAGCAACGATTAATGATATTCTCCCATAGTGATTCTGACTAAGAATTATAATCACCTCAATTGACCTTCGCGACCTTTTCTTGAATCTCATAGTCCTTAGCAACTATCTGCTCCCAGAGAATTTCCGCCACGTCCTTGACGTCCATCTCCGCGCCAACTGCATCTAGGCCGTCTTTCACCATGATCGAACAGAATGGGCATCCCACTGCAACAGTGTCGCAACCCGTCTCGGACAACTCCTTGGCACGAATCTCATTCACACGCTTGTCAGCTTCCTCTTCCATCCACATCTGAGCACCCCCGGCTCCACAGCAGAACGAATCACGACCACTTCTCTCAGCCTCAACATCGACTCCGCCGATTACATCCCTCGGCTCATCTATGATGCCCCCGATTCTCCCTAAGTAGCAGGGATCATGGAAGGTAATGCTCTGGCCATTTTTCTCCACCCTAGGCAATCTGCCCTCCTCTTGCAATTTGGCCAATATCTCTGTATGGTGGAAGACTTCCAACTCTTCCCCGCCATAATCGGCATATTCCTTCCCCAGGGTGTGGAAGCAGTGGGGGCATGAGGCGATAATCCTCTTCACCCCCAACTCCTGGAATGTCATCATGTTAGTCTCAGCTAGCATCTGGAACAGGTATTCGTTCCCCGCTCTACGCGCAGGATCCCCCGAGCATCCCTCCTGCATCCCTAGGATTCCCACATCCAGTCCAGCCTCCTTCAGTAGGGATATGGTCGACCTTGCAACCTTCTGATTTCGTTCATCGAAGCTTGCCGCACATCCAACGAAGTAGATGTACTCCGCCGGTTCACCGATCTTGACATCTAGATCTGCGGCCCAGTCTGCCCTCTCGTGCTCGCCATACCCGTATGGGTTAGAGGTGGACTCAATGTTCCCCATCACAGTATTGAGAACATTGGGGTACTCCATTGTCTCCATCATGGCATTCCGACGCAAATCCGTTAGCTTCGGGACGTGCTCTATGTAGAGCGGGCATACGTCTACGCAAGCGTTGCATGTTGTGCATGCCCATACTGCTTCTTCGGTTATTCGCTGCATCATCGTCTCCTTTGGCGTTTCACCAGACAGTAGAAGTGGAGCGTGCTCGTTTGCATAGTCCCTAACATCGTGTATTACTTGCATAGGGTTGAGCCCCTTGCCAGATGCATAGGCAGGGCAAACATCTTGGCATCTTGCACAGGATGTGCAGGACCATGCATCAATTAGCTGCCTCCAGGTGTACTGGGTGTAACTACTAACACCGAATGAGTCGATGTCCAAGTCCTCGAGCGGAACCGCCTTCCCGTCATCTCCTACTGCAAGGGGCCGCATCTTGGCCACCGGCCCGATGTCGTGGAAGAACACGTTCGGAACCGCCATCACCAAGTGCATGTGCTTTGAAAGAGGTATTAGGAATAGGAAGACCGAGATTGCCAGCATGTGTAGCCAATAAGCCACTACAACTGTATTGACCGATAGCCCAAACTGATTGAATTGGTGACCTATCGGCTCCCAGAATGGACTCGGATCTTCTTTGGACTCAATCATGAATGAGGTCGTCGTAATGGTGAAAATTAGTATTAAGATTACATTACCTTCTAGTTGTGATTTCCCCTTCAGCTTCTCAGGGGTAAAAGCAACCCGACGAACGAACGCTGAAACACATCCGATCAGTGCCATAGTGTAACCAAGCTCAACCATGCCGTTCCATGGGCCAACAATGAATCCCGGCAGCAACTCACTGGAGAAGTAATTTGCCGTAGCAAGATCGAACATATCGGATGCGAGCATCAAGAAACCCCAGAACATCAGGACATGCATCGTTCCAGCAATCCTATCTCTGAGCACCTTCTTCTGTCCCAGCCACCCGACTATGAACTCCCTAATCCTTGGGCCCCAAGAGTCGAATCTAGAATCCGGTGAACCAATCAGAACCAGACGCGTGGCCTTCTGGACTTGGTAAGCGAAGAAACCTATGGAAACAGTGGCCATTATCAGGAGAATCATCCAACCATCCAAGAGTCCGTAAGTTTGCAGAAGGGGATGAATCATTGGCACTCACCGGGGTATACCCGAATACCTCGCCCACAAACAAGACCTTGAAACAACCGCTAATCAGGCCAACACTCATGTCCTAATGTGCCAGCCAACAGTCATGCCGAGTGCCTTTGCTCCCGGGAAATGTATTCTTTTTGGAGAGCATGCTGTGGTATTCGGACATCCCGCTGTGGCTGTCGCAATAGATCAGGGGGTCAGGGTCAGTGTCGAAGTGTCCGACAAGTGGAAACTCGAGGGATCATCATTCGAGCCATCAAGGCATCCACATATTTCCCACATAATACAGAATATCTTCCAGTACACTGGTCCCCCACTTGATATTGATGTTGACAGCTCTCTTTTCTCAGCCGCTGGAATGGGCTCATCCGCGGCTCTATCGAATGCTTTCGGAGCAGCAATGTACGCCTATCTGAATCCAGGTGAAAAACTCGATGCCGTAATGTTGGCAAAAATGGCCCATTCGGCCGAAGCATCCGCTCAGAAGGGGCGGGCCAGCCCAACAGACACCGCAACCAGTGCTCTCGGGGGATGCGTTGTCGTTTCCGGAAGAGCAGTACCGGGAACGAGACACGTTTTCGATACCAGTTTGAAAACTCCCGAGGGCTCCAGGAAGTGGGCAATCAATGTCGTTGACATCCCTCCTAGGATCGGTGATGCATGGCTCGTAATTGGATACTCGGGAACTGGCTCTCCAACGGGGAGAATGGTTGCCAAGGTTGCGAAGCTAATTTCTGAGGTTCCGGATATGATGGAGGAAATGGAAGCAATTGCCAACGTAACAAGGGCTGGTTTAGTCGCCCTATCCGCCGGCAACCTAGAGGGCCTGGGGATGGCCATGGATGCTTGTCACGATAGTCTAAGGAAATTGAAAGTCAGTAACAATAAGCTCGATCGAATGGTCAGTGCAGCAAGACTCCATTCACTAGGTGCAAAACTGACTGGGGCTGGCGGCGGTGGTTGTATGGTTGCCCTCACACATGAACCAACTATGGTGTCCGAGGCGATTGAAGTGGCTGGAGGGGTGCCCCTATCGACTAGACTGGGTGCAGAAGGAGTCAGATTTCTATGACCCATCCTTCAGAAAATAGGACGTAGAAAAACCTCTTTGTTTATATTATCATTTATAAGAGGGCAGACTGCCGACAACCTATGCTCAGCGACGAAGAAAGACTCACTGTAGTCAATGTAGTAGCCTCTACCAGAGTAGCGGAGGAACTGGACCTCCCAGACATAGCCATCCAGTTGAACTGCGAATACGAACCAGAGCAGTTCCCAGGAGTGGTCTATAGGGTAGTTGAACCCAAACTAGCCATCCTGATGTTCAGGTCAGGCAGGGCTGTTTGCACGGGAGGGAAGAACGCGGCCAATATCCAAACCGGGATTGAGCGAATGATGGGAGACCTTGGGGGGGCTGGGATTGAAACTTGGCTTCTGAGTCAAATCAAGGACCCAGTCGACGTTATTTCGCTGGAGGATATCAGCGGCGCCTATGACAACGCAGACTACATTGCCACCGAAGCAATTGTCAAAAAGGCAGCCGAGTATTGGGTAAAGGAGAAGGAAAAGCAGAAGAAAAACAAAGACCGAGACAGGGGCGGAACTGGTGATACTGTCATTGGTGAGAGGAAAATCCAAGTCGGAGACAAGTTACGGGGTGGCGTCGGCGCTACCATAAACACCGGCAAGAAGATGACAGTCGACGGAGTGTCGTTGAAAAACAAAATGCGTGTCCTTGTCGCCGGGCAAAATAATCCTAGTGAAAACGGGATTTATGTAGTTACCAACGCCAACAAAGGTGTACTCACTCGATCTGAAGATGCAGATAATTACGCACCTGATGGTCCAGATGGAATCCCACTCAAATTCGGGGACGAGCATCGCATGGTAATGACAGGGATGAATGTTGAGGTCACTGGAGGCTCGAAAGATGGTAGCAGATGGATTCTTGCTAAAGAAAAAGAAACCTACGTAATAGGCGTCAAACCACAGAAATTCTATGACTTGGAATACACAATTGAGAAAGACTGGGTTGTCCCTCTCGAATCTGATGGCCAGCATATTTGGTTTCAGGGGAAGTCTGGTAATGTAGAAATAGAGGTTCAGAACATGGTTGCAACCTACTCACTGTTCTATCCCGAGGACTATGGCGCAGTCGCGAGAATGGATGATATCAATACTAAGATCATAGATGAAGATGGTGGAATCAGGGCAGCCACTGACGAGGAAGTAAAGGGCGAGGACCCACGAATTAGGGGAATCCTAGAAGGAGAGCCACTAGCAGCACTGCCAAGGAAACTCAATCTGAACAACCTGACCTTCCACCTGCCCTTCGACAAGGTCGAATACGAGCCCGAGCAGTTCCCCGGGCTGATTTACAGGCTTGATTACCCAAAAGTGGTCTGCTTGATTTTCGGTAGCGGCAAGATGGTGATTACCGGTGCGAGACACAAGGACGAGATTCTTGAGGCTGTCGAACAGATCAAAGACGAACTAGCCGACCTACTATAGTCTTTGAACCAACGTTATTGAGCAGACCGGCATGCGGATGCCATGCGCCCGGCCTCCTACGCCATGCTGATGGTGGCTGCTCTTGCGTTCGCTCCAATTGCTTGTTCTCTGACCGTAACAGATCTTTCATACCATCATCTTGACTCAGAAGATGCATCGGTACAGACCAGGACTACGGGTACTACCGATGTTCCAGACTGGCGGGTTAATGACAACTGGATGTATGACGGCTATCTCGATGTGGCAGACTTCGTAGCGGACTCCGGCGTCTCTACGAACGTTGAGACTCTGGAGGGATCCCTTGACAGAACCGTTTCTGACATCTACCTGTCCGACATTGATGGGAATGAAACCCTCGTCTACGAAGTTGAATCAGTAGGTGCTTACGAGTCAGACGGTGCAATTGAGATCGATGGGACCAGTGGGTGCCTCTACGTTGATATGCAGACAACAGAGATAATCAGAGTCTCAGACTTGGCTACTTACTCTCAAGATGTCACGATTGACGTATACTTCGACCCGCTATTCTTCGGAAATTGCGCCTCTTGGATTAGGCAGGATATCGGTGTGCTGAGTGTGGAGAATACATTCAAACCTCCTCTGGAGAACTACGATTTCCCCCTCTCGGTTGGGGAGACATGGGGTATGGACTACGACCAGGATACGGAATACAGCGGTTCTAGCAATTACGTTGACATCCCGGACGACACGAGCGATTCCAACTCAACCAGCTGGGCCGTAGTGAGCCAAGGCAACTCTGGAGTCGCGTATCCCGGTTGCTACCAGTCATTCAACGTGACAGCCTATGACTCGGATGGGGACGAGATGGGATACAACTGGTACTGCCCATCTATCCGTGGCGAAGTGAAGAGCTCAATCGAACAGGCATTCGGTTTCTTAGCGGTACACGAGCTAGTTAGCTACCAACCAGTCTTGAGAGGGAAGGAGATTTCGATAGACGTCGAATACCCACTCTCTCCCACTGGCATAGAGATATCCGCATGGATCAACGTCACAGACCAAGGCCAAGGGGTGGCGGACCAGAATCTTCAGTTCCGATACGAGTCCGAGCAGCAAACCCAGAATTTCACTACCGATGAAAACGGCTCCTACCACTTGGTCTTCAACTCGGGAAGTAATCCCGACGACACCTACGGTGCCGGAGAGCTAGGTAGTCACGGACTGATAGCATGGACGCATCTGGAGGGCAAGATCCTCGGAACAAAGTCACTAGTGATCGACACCGAAGTCCACGAAATCGATCTGGTCACCAGATCATCAGCAGTAACGGTTCAGAGGCTCAGGCCATCCACCGGGAACGAAGTTACTCTCGACTCATCCTTCGGATTCACGGCCATATCGGGAGACATTCTGAGTTTCTCCATTCCAGTATTGAACCGAGGCCTAATTCAATCTCCATACTCCACCATTGTCGTCACCGCTCCCGATGGCTCCGAGGTATCAGGCACTGTCCCTCCACTCGACAGCCTCCAGGAGTCCAGGGTAGCCGTGAACTGGACCGTACCCGAATCACAACCATATGGCAATGTCTACTTGTTCTTCGAGGTAGATCCTCAGGAGGAGATCTCTCAGGATGGGAACCGTTCCAACAACCAGGGCTCTTTCGTCCTCTACGTTGGGGGCCTTCCAATCGCCGGCCTCTCAATCTCTAACGAGGTCCTCACCCACGAAACCGTGACTCTGGACGCCAGCTCTTCTTACGACTCAGATGGTGGTGCCGTAGGATGCGAGTTCAACATCGAAAAGGTCGATGAAACCACTGCAGTGGTCATGGATGATGACTGCATTGTCGATTGGTCATGGGCCGATGATGGGGTCTTCACAGTCACAATCCTCGTTACAGACGGCGAGAGCGACAAATCCTCGACATATTCAACGGTGACCGTACAGAACCGTCCCCCGGTGGTGACTCTTGGTTCAGACGAGGACGAGGTCGTGGTCACCACTCCCATAACATTCGCTGTGATAGATAGCAGTGACAACGATACAAGGAATCCATCCTCGCCAGTGGAAATACTCTGGGATGCAGAGTGCTCTGAGGGCCAGGTCGGCCAGTCGTGCACTGTAATACCCATGGTAGAGGGAAACTTGACCATTGGCGTCCTGGCAACTGACGATGACGGTGCCACTACCTATGTCCAACACTCGGTGCAAGTCACAAATATCGCACCCTCCAATCCTGTCGCAGAACTATATCTGGGCGACGAGAGGCTCTTCCCCGACAGTCGAGGAGTATTCACGGTCAACGAGGGCGACGAGATTACATTCTGGGGTCAGGCAGATGACTCGTCAAACGACATCGATACTCTGGTCCACGTATGGAAACCTGATGCCGAGTACTATCCGGAGAGAAACTCCACCAGTACAGGAGATAGGAGCACACTGTTGGGAGTCTCATACAACTCATCCGGAATGCACCTCGCGACTCTGCAGGTCTTCGACGACGATGGAGAGGAAACTGAAATCCTGATCGTACCAATCCAAGTCGTCAACGTTATTCCGGAGATTTCCTCTATGTCGACCAACCTCGGCGATCTGAAGGAAGACGAGGAGTTCGCAATCAATCCAGTGGTATCGGACACCGGTAATGACTCAGAAACCCTCGTCCACTGTTTCGACCTCGACCCCTCTGCTGACACCGACTCAGATGGGGACGTAGGAAATGACTGCGACGTTCAGTCCAGTGTTCTCGTTCACTCGTGGCCTGACTCGTCTTCAGCCCCAGACTCAGTAATATTCCACGTCACAGATGATGACGGAGCAACGGAATCGATGGAGTTCTCTTTCGTCGTCGTCAACTCCCCTCCAGAGGCCTTTGCCTCAGCCAGCGTTTCCAACCCTACAGAAGGAGACTCGGTTATCCTCTCAGCCAACGGGACGGTCGACTCCCAGGCTGACATGGATTCCCTAGTATTCCACTGGGACATCGACATCACCGTCGACTCAGATGGAGACGGCAACCCTGCCAACGATGTCGATTACACTGGCAGGTGGATCGAGTTCTCCTATGATTCCGGCGGACCGAAGAAGGCACAGCTAACTGTACTGGACGATAGCTCCAGCCACTCATTCACCATGGACCTGGAGGTGGCCGAGAAACCAGCCACCATCTCTGGAACCATCCAATCCAGTCTGGGAATTATCATTTTCGCTATAGCAGCAATCTTGTTGGTCGCATGGTTCGTCATGAGGGCCACTGAGAATGAGGCTAGCAAGACGCCCAAGGGGCCAGAGGAGATGGACATGGATGCGGCATTCGATGATCCCGGGAAATCATTGGACAGTACTAGCCCTTTCGAAGCAGATCCCGAGACAACACACCATCGAGAGGATGCCATGATATTGGAAGGATTAGACGAAGTTCTCGAGGAACTCATTGGTAGTAAGCCAGAAACGACCCCCTCCCCTGAGTTGCCTCCGGCACCGAGTATTGGCGAACCAAAAGCCACGCTGAACCCCGAAGACATCGAAGCACTCTTTGAGGAGTAGCTCTCGGACCGCCCGTGGTCAATCTCTTCCGGCTTCTTGGACTCCCCAATCCGAACACAACTCCAAAGGTCAATTCAGGAATGGGGATGGGTGCGACTGAACCAGGACCTAAGGTCGGTAATCGATTCCACGACCTCGGCGAGTCTAGGTGGTCGGAAAGAACGGAGAGGGTTACAGAAAGGCCATCCCGGAGAGTGATCTACATGGAGCCAGATGGACTCCACAGACTCCAGTTGGATGGAGTTGAGGGAAACCTCTCCATGGGGGACATGGTGATTATCGATCTCAAATCTCTCAATCACATGCCTAGCCAGCAATCCGTATGCTCCAGAAGGGCCCAGGACCTAGGGAATCAGACAAACCTCCCTGTTTTCGCCCTCAACGAGGACGACTCGCTCCTGATGATTGCAGGTGCTAAGATGAGAGTTGACACTCACAAGCATAGACTCGGCTCACCCGCATTAGATCGTGCTATCGACAACTAACTTCTAAATCAGGAATCATTCCTCTTCCAACCAAGAATCAAGGTCGCCATTGGAGACCTCAATTACCGAGTGCTCTGTGAAATCACGATATGCGACCCATCTGGATATTTCTTCTTCCTCTTCCCCTCTGTCAGTCTTTCTTCTAATCGAGTCATTTGCGTATCTGACGCATTGTCTGAGGAATGAAGCAACCAAATTTCGTCGCTCTTCTATGCTCATATCATCCGACCTTCAGAGCCTCAATCAGAGAGTCCACGTGCCCCTTCGCCTTAACCCCGTATCCGATCCAAGATATCTTTCCGTCTGACTTGATTGCGAACGTAGATCTGAGAGTCCCAATGTACGTCTTTCCGTACATGTTCTTCTCTCTCCAAGTGCCATATGACTTGTGAAGCGCAGCTTCCTCGTCAATGATTAGGTCAAATGGTAACTTGTGCTTGTTAATGAACTTCTGATGGGATTTGGCACCATCTGTCGAGACTCCGACGACCTTCCAACCGCTCCCTTCGAACCTGCCGAAACTATCTCTGAAGTCACAGGCTTGTGTGGTACATCCAGGAGTGTTATCTCTGGGGTAGAAGTACAGAATAACCCCCTCTCTCGAGGAGAGAATCTCAGAAAGTGAGATCTTCGACCCATCGGTAATCTCGGCCTCGAAGTCAGGTGCCTTGTCTCCAACTGCTAGTTCTACTGTTGCCATGTAATCGCGCGTCGAACCAGACTCATGAAGGCTACCATCACTCGATATACGATTTCAGAGTGACCGATGCAGATTTCGATAGAGGTTCGCTGAAACCGAAGCAGGTTTTGATCTCGAAATCCCTCTTTTCGCCCATTTCAATCACCCATCTCTTCCCTAATCCTCTTCTTTGTCGAGGCCCACGAGCATATCGGACAACTCCTCAGATCGTGCCTTAGTGCGGGACAGTGCTCTCTCCCGAAGTAGATAATCTGCAGGTGTCTCCTGTTCCAGGTCCCCTCGGGGAAAACGACTTTCAGATCCCTCTCGGTCTTGGACACGTTCCTACCATCCGAGATCCCCCACCTAGCTGCCAATCTGTGTATGTGAGTATCAACAGGGAAAGCTGGAACTCCGAATGCCTGACTCATAACCACACTCGCGGTCTTGTGACCAACACCAGCCAATGACTCCAGAAAATCCCAGTCAGGCCTCACCCTCCCACCGTCTTCTAGAATCTGCTCCGCCATCTTGCGGAGGTTCTTCGCTTTGGTCGGAGCTAATCCAATTTCACGGATGATATCGTGAATTTCTTCCACTTCGAGCAAGGCCATTTCCTCAGGTCTTCCCGCAGCCTCGAACAACTTCGGAGTAACTTCGTTCACCTTCTTGTCTGTTGTCTGGGCAGATAGCATCACTGCTACCAGCAGAGTGTATGGGTCGATATGATTCAGTGGAATGGGAGTCTCCGGGTACATCTCATCGAGTTTGCTGCCAATTATGCCGGCCTTCTCTGCTCGGCGCAATCTCAGACCTCCAGATCCGGGCTCCTTTCATCATTCCAACCAATTATCGCACCAGCAGCAACGCATCCAAAAAATGGGGCATAGCATGACAACCAGAGCTTGGCACTCCACTCCTCCGGACTCCCGCTCAGAATCCACCCAAATAGGGAGAGAAGGGCTCCTGGGATAATTGCAAGAGATCCAAACAACACAGCCCTGCCAAGTCCCATGGCATCAACGGAGCACTATCAGACTTGACTCTAACGGGAGTTCTCCTTCACTACCCATTTCGCCATTATGCCTGTCTGGACCAGAGAAAGCAATGCCGCCCACCAAATCCATTTCGGTAGCCCTAGTGCCCCTGTTTCACCGTCATCCTATCACCAGAAGTCCTGAGCGAGAACGAAAACGGCCACTAGTCCGATCATGGGAGCCATTTCCCCAGAACCAATTTCTCCCAACCACCCGAATCCGATTTTCCTCTTGCATGCATACTGCACCGAGGCCAAACCAATAATGGCAACCACCAGAGATGGAATTACTGATGTTGGAACTCCTCCCTTATGGTGGCATTACTGCCAACACAATTGTACGCGAGTAATACCGAAAGAAGATTAATCCAGAACCGAACCAGTGGTTCATGCAGCGATGTGGGGTAGCCGAGGTATCCGTTGCTCTAGACTCCGAGGAAGTCACACTCATCCTCTTCCTAAGAGACTCACAGGACCCCGAAGCCGACAGACTCCGGAAACTGGCTGAAGAAAAAGGAATCACAGTACGCGAGTCCTCCAAGATGGACATGTGGAGGATGGCTCGAGTCAACGACGGCAATAATCCTCCTTCTATACTTGCCCTGGTGGGCAGACAACCAGATTCTAGCGTCGGACAAGTTCTATCTTCAGGAGGGTTGTGCTGGCTTCTGGATGGGGCAAGGTATCCGGTCAACATTGGATTCACTATCAGAACGGCCGAGGTCAGTGGCGCTCAGGCCGTATTCGTCGATGGCTCACTGAACCACACCGAGAAGAAGGCAGCAAGACGGGCATCAATGAAGGCTCACAGATTCATGCCAGTGCACTGGGTCGATGGGAAGATACTGGTCGAAATGGCCAAGGAAGCCGGCTTCCGAATCATTTCCATTGAGGACACCGGCAATCTAGGACCATGGGAAGAGGATTTGACAGGCAACGTCATTCTTGTCGTCGGAGGTGAGCGTGACGGCATCTCAGAACTGATACTAGAGGAATCAGACTCCGTGATTAGAGTCCCGATGTCCGGTTTCGTGCCTTCTTACAATCTGCAGGCGCCTATGGCAGTAGTTGCTGCTGAAGCGCTCAGACAGAGAAACTCAGAGGCCTAGAAGGAATCCTCTAACTCCCTGCTTATGATCATCCTCTGAATCTGACTAGTCCCCTCGAATATCTGGTAGATTTTAGCACCTCTCATTCTCCTAGCAACGGGGTACTCCTCGGAGTAACCGTACCCCCCGAGGACCTGGACTGCATCAGTAGTGACCTCCATGCACATGTCCGCAGCGAACCTCTTGGCATGTGCCGACTTCAGAGTTGCCCTTTCTCCTGAGTCAAGTGCATTGGCAGCACTGAGAGTAAGGAGCCTAGCGGCTTCTATCTTGGTGGCCATGTCAGCCAGAATGAATGAGATTGACTGGTGCTTAGAAATCGGTTTACCGAAAGTCCGTCTCTCCTTGGCGTAGGTCCATGCTTCTTCCATCGCGCCTCTGGCATTTCCGACTGCGGCCGCTGCCACTGCTGGCCTCGAGTGGTCAAAAGCCTTCATCGCATTCATCCATCCGCCATTCTCCACTCCTCCGATTAGATTTGATACAGGTACTCTTACATCGGTGAAATTCACGCCTCTGGTGTCAGAACACCTCTGACCCATGTTATCTTCCTTCTTGCCAAGCTCTATTCCTGGCGAGTCCGCATCGATGATGAATCCACTAAGGCCACCATATCCGGCTTCTTTGTCAGTGTAAGTCAGGACGAAGAACCAGTCCGCGTATCCAGCACCAGAGATCCATGCCTTGCTGCCGTTGATCACGTACTCATCACCATCTCTAACTGCCTCGGTCTTCAGAGACTGGACGTCAGAACCCGCATCCGGCTCAGTCACGCAATATGCCGCCAGCTTCCCTGAAGCGGTCCTTCCTAGGTATTCCGACTTCTGCTCCTCAGTACCTCCAGTCAGGATTGGGAATGATGCCAACATAGTGTGGTAAGAGGCGGTACCAAAACCAGGATCACCTCTGGAGAGCTCCTCACAGATAATCATCTCATCAACTGTAGACATCCCGGACCCACCGTACTTCTCCGGTATTGTCACATTCAGCAAACCCAACTCGTGGGCCTTCGAAATCGCCTCCTTGGGGTACGTTCCGTTTTTGTCCCACTCCTCTGCATTAGGGGTCACTTCCTCGTCACAGAATTCCCTAGCCATGTCACGAATCATCATCTGCTCTTCGCTGAGCCGGAAGTCAACCATGCACCATCCAATGAATAGCACTATTTGAGCAATTTCAGGGAGAGCTCATTTTCATCAACAGTTATTTCTCATCCTTTCTTCCGAGTAATTGATTCGCGTGGTGGGAAATAGGCTTATCGAGCACGCAGGAGTAGAATACCCAATAATCTGTGGAGCCATGTACCCTTGCTCTAATCCCGATCTAGTTGCAGCAGCAGCCAATGGAGGGGGAATGGCGATCATCCAACCAGTATCCCTGACTGTGGTTCACGGATATGATGAGCCAGACCTGAATCAGGGGTTGACCGAGGGAATACGGTACATCAAGTCAAAAACCAATAATCCACTAGGATTTAATGCCCTGATTGAGAAGGGCAACGACAAGTACCTACAGAGGATGTCCCAGTGGATTGACATAGCACTGGACGAGGGAATCAGATTCTTCGTGACGTCCTTGGGCAAACCCGACTGGGTTTGCGAGAAGGTACACTCAAGGGGTGGCTTCGTCTATCACGACGTAACAACCCGATTCCATGCAGAGAAGGGAGTTGAGTGCGGTGTCGATGGTCTGATTTGCGTGAATAACAGAGCGGGGGGTCATCTAGGTACTGACAACATGGAGCAGATGTACGAATCACTTTCTGATCTGGGCCTCCCTCTGATTTGCGCAGGCGGCATAGGAAGCGAGAAGGAGTTGAAGGGGGCGATTCGGATTGGTTATGACGGGGTCCAGATGGGCACTCGCTTCATCGCAACCGATGAGTGCTCAATGCCTGATGGGTACAAGCAGGCCATAGTCGGGGCGAACGAGGAGGACATCGATTGGACCGTCAAACTGACAGGAATCCCCGTCTCTGTAATCAAAACTCCAAACTATCGTAGGGAGAACTCCTGGCTAGTTAGAGTCCTTCTTTCAGGACGGTTGAAGCACAGAACCAGGTGGTTGCTGAACACAATCTCATTCAGAATGTGGAGGAAGATGTCCAAGGGCGCAAAGTCATCAGACATATGGTCCGCTGGGAAGAGTGTTGACACCATCGAAAGCGTGGAGTCTGCAACCACGATAATGAGGAGGCTCGGAGAGTCTCTATGAAAATAACTCAGGCCACTTTTTCTTGATGGCTCGGAAAATGACCCTTGAGAATACCATGGAAATTAGTAGGAAGACTACCGATGCCCACACCGGGGTATCTTCACTAGTCGCAAGAAGATATGTGACAACCAGTATCCCTGCCCCGTAGACCGCACGAAAGGCAGAGAATACCAAGAAAGCCCGGAATGCCCTGCTCTCAAGAATCCTAGCCTTCAGATTCCTACTCTCTCCTTCGTCCATACAAACTCATTTCGATGCCGGGTTTGTCGCACTTAGTCGTGCCCGTGCTCGATTAGTCCCGCAGCATCAGCACCATAGAGTATCACGATCATCAGGGTGATTCCGATGATGACGTTAACCAGAGCCTCTCTTCCTGTCTCTGGGTTGTGGATGTCGGGAAGGGTATCTACTGTAGCCACGTACAGGAATGTACCGCCTGCGAATAGCATTGCGAGGGCAATCATGTGTTCATCGAGACCTTCTAGAGCGTAGAATGAGACCATTATCATAACAGGAGTGACGACAGAGAACAACACTACGTCTCTGATTGAGTCGTTCCTTTCGTTCCTTTCGTGGGTTGAGAATACTCCTAGGCTAAACGCCGCAGGGACCTTGTGAATTAGGACTGCGAGTGCAACAATTGCCGTAACTGCCTCAGAGCTTCCGGCAGCAGCGGAACCTATCGCCAGACCGTCAGCGGCAGAATGTAGGGATAGGCCGATGACGATAATCCACGGCGAATTCCTATGATGGATGTGCTCGTGCCCATAATCTCCCTCGTGATTGTGGTGTTCCTCGTGGACGGCGTGACCAATTCCTGATCCTTCTAGCATAAGCATCATCATGAATCCGGCCAGTATGGCACCTCCGATAATCAGACCCTCCAAACCTTCCTCTTCTTCGTGACCTGTCTCCTCTTCTTCGTGAACCCCCTCGTCGTGCTCTTCCATTGCAAGCTCAAAACCCTCTGGAATCACCACAAGGATGGCCGATGCCAGAAGAATACCAGAGGCCACTCCAGTAATCCTGCGCAAAATATCGCGATCCTCCTTGATTCTACTCAATATGGGAGTCAATCCTCCAATTAGTGCTAGAATCAGCGTCAATGCGGCTAGTTCGATAGGGGCGCTCTCCAAAGCCATTACATCGCTGAGAAAATAATAGATATTTAAGAAATGTTATTAATTTAGCTTTCTGTCGTTGCGTCATGACTAGGATAATCTCCTTCAGCAGTGACAACGAATTCCTCGAATCCCTTGATTCTATGATTGAGGAAACTGGCTACAAAAACAGGAGTATGTTCCTTAGGGACGCCAGTCTTCACTTCGCCGATGCCAGTCGTGGGGATCTCAGTTTCATGGATGACGACACGGAAACAGAGGGCGTGATGGTAATTTTCTACCAACACGGAGTGGAATCAAAGATTCTAGACATCAGACACTCTCATTCTGTAGAAGTGTCCTCATTCCAGCACAACTGCCTCACTGGGAGTCACACCTGTGTTGACACATTGCAAATTAAGGGAGTCGCCAGCTCGTTGAGGGAAATCGTTTCCAGGTTAAGGAACACGAAAGACGTCGACAGGGTCTCCTTCGTACCTGCGCCTCAGCGAGAAGCGGGTTGCTGCTGAATGTGGAATTGTGAGATACATTCGGCGTGGCATTCAAGGTGCGGTGCTTCGACCATGCCCTGTGGGAATCCCCTCTCAACTCAAATCTATGCTGGATGGCTCAATGGGCCCGACCAAGCAGAAGGCCGCTCGTCTGGTAGTCGATCTGGCCTCCACAGCAGGCGCTTCTGAGTACATTCCAGTCAACAATGCGCATATTTCAGGTGTCAGTGTGATTACTGGTGGTCATGGGCTAAGGAGATTCCTTTCAGATCTCTCAGGAGACCCTCTAGGTGTAGTCTCGATCCCAACCACCCTGAACTCGGCTGGATGCGATCATGAGAAGATGGAAGAGATGGGGATTGACTACCCTGACTTCCTTGAGCAGCAGTTTGAGATTATCCACTCTTACTCCGAACTGGGGATCGAGGCAACCCTGTCTTGCACGCCATATGACCGGGGAATAGAGAGTTCTGAGGGCATAGGGTCTTGGGCGGAGTCTAACGCAGTTTGTTTCTCTAACTCCTATACTTCCTTGGTGACAAATCGAGAGTCAGGGCTCTCCGCCCTAGCATCCGCTCTCACTGGCTGGGCGCCGAAGTGGGGGTTGCACCTGGAATCAAACAGGAAGCCAAATGTCCTGGTTAATGTCGAGGCAGAGATGTCAAACTTAACCGACTGGAGCATTCTTGGAGATTGGATTGGGAAGCAGATAATGCCAACTTGGGATCTCCCTTGGGGGCTGATGCCTAGGTTCGTAGGCCTTCCAAGGGCAAGCTTCGAGATGCAGAAGGCATTGACTGCTTCGGCAGCCAATTACGGCTGCCCAATGCTCTGGGCCGATGGAATCACATCCGATGCCCCAGAAATCGACTCTTATCAGGGCGAGGTCATGTTCACTGAGGAAGACCTCAATCAGAGGTACAGGGACCTCTCTCCAAGGGGAGGGGTTGATTTGGTGGTGATCGGATGCCCCCAAGCCAGTGTGGGAGAGGCCAGAGAAACAGCTGCAGCCGTTAGGGCAAGGATGGAGTTGGGAGAAATCATACGTGATCATAGACTATGGTTGTTCATGAGCTCCCACAATTATGATCTGATTTCCGCAGATGGGACGTTAGACTTGCTCGAGGAGGCAGGGGCACTTGTGCTAAGGGACACCTGTCCAGAGGTAACTCCATACAATCGTTCGAAGTACAACCACCTTCTGACTAACTCTCTCAAGGCGGAACACTACCTGACCAGTGGCTTGAATCGCATTCCCACCAGCGTTGCTCCAATCATCGAATGCGTCGCTCACGCATTTGACGATTCATTAGTCGATGGTCCACCTCCCGTGCTAGGTGAGCATTCTGCAACTCCAATTCACACTTCGAAGACCCATCAGGAATCTCCATTCGAGTCAATGGGCAGAGGCATTCCAAGCCAGATCAAGTGGAAGGTTTCTGGCAAGGCTTTGGTCACTGACGTACCTATCACGTACCTTGGGTATGTGAACAAGGACACCGGGGTGATAGAGGAACTAGGCCACCCACTAGATGGAGTCCCCATCAAGGACACCGTTTTGATCTATCCGAAGGGTTCCGGCTCCACAGTTGCCCCCTTCGTCCTGATGGGCCTAATTTACACTGGCTACGGCCCCATGGCCATCGTTAATCGCGATGTCTGCCCACTCACGCTCCCAGCCGCTTCCCTACTAAACGTCCCCTATGCTCATGGATTCCGGGATGACCCAACTATTCGAGTGAACACGGGGGACGAAGTCTCACTCTCTCTTTCAGATGGTGAAGTGTCACTTAGGGTCGAGGCACGCTCGACCGAGGATTGATGGCGACTACTCCCTGCAAGGGCCATGGTTGCACGCAATGAACCTGAACCCTGCAGGGAACAGGACTGGGGTCTTTTCGAGATTACAAAGAGGGACGGAGCAGCCAGAATCGGCCGACTTCATTCCAAGCACGGGCCAATCACCACTCCAATGCTACTCCCTGTCATCAATCCTAATATCAGGACAATTGAACCCAGAGAGATGTGGGAAAAATACGGAATCGAGGCCTTGATTACAAACTCGTACGTGATTTGGAAGCACGAAGACCTCCGCACGCAGGCACTTTCGGAGGGAATTCACTCGTTGCTTGATTTCCCAGGTGCGGTAGTAACAGACTCCGGAACCTTCCAGTCTTATGTTTACGGAGATGTTGAGGTCGGCCCGGAGGAGATAGTGGCATTCCAGAGGGACATGGGGGTAGACATAGGCACGATGCTCGACGTTTTCGGAAGGCCAGACATGACTAGGGAGGAGTTGGAGGGAGCTGTAGAGGAGACGGCAAACCGCGCAAAACCATCACTTTCGGTCGCTGGATCTGAGATGCTCCTTAATGGTCCAATTCAGGGTGGGACGCATGCGGACCTGAGAACTCGCTCATCGCTACTAATGGGTTCATCCGAGAGCGAAGGCAGAGGGTTCGCAGTACACCCAATTGGAGGAATAGTTCCCCTTATGGAACAGCAGAGGTACAGAGAACTCTTCGAGATATTGCTCGCTTCCAAGTCATCCCTTCCTCCCGATAGGCCAGTGCACTTCTTCGGGTGCGGGCATCCGTTGCTTTTCCCCATGGCCATCGCACTTGGCGTGGACATGTTCGATAGCGCGGCTTACGCGATATTTGCAAGAGACGATCGTTTGCTGACTCCTGAAGGGACAGTGAAACTGGGCGACATCCAGGAATGGCCATTCCACTCGCATGCACTATTCGGAATAACACCCCAGATAGTCAGAGAAATGGAAAAGGACGAGAGATCAATAATTCTGGCCAAGCACAATCTGGAAGTCACCCAGGCCGAATTGGCAAGGTGCCGTGAGGCAATCCGAAATGGGACTATCTGGGAGTTAGCTGAGAAAAGGAGCCACGCCTCTCCGTATCTAAGAGAGGCATTCGTCTGGTTACAGGAGCAATTGGATGACCCAGACGATGGTCCCGTAGGAGATTCCGTTCTTCAGATAATTGCCTCTACTAATCCACTTAGGAGAGGAGGAGAGGGTCTTGGAGAGGAAATCGACTTCAGACCCCACATCCTCCACATCCAAGCACTTCTGGCTACTAGGTGGAGAGTGCCCGGTTCTTGGTGGGACTCGACTTCAGGTCCTCCTGAGAGGGTACTATTGATCGAGGGCGCCCCTCCGCCATGGCGAATCTCTGCATTGGGGCCAGTTATCGAGCAACTGGCAGAGGAGCCACGAACGGTCGTGATGATTTCCACTCCAATAGGCCTCATCCCATTCTCGTTAGAGGATCTCTCACCATGGTGTCACCTAACAGGACCAGACGGGATATGGGACCCTATTTTCGATGATCTTGAGGTTATCGAGGCACTCGACGAGTTCGGACTCTCCAAAACCCCCCTCGTCCGCATCATCCCTCGAGAAGAAGCGGAAGAGCACCCTGAAGCAGCAGGCGTGAGGGAGTGGCTAGATCGATGCTCCGTTGTCGACAAGCTGGCCCTGTTGTGCGCAATCAACCCCTCTGATGGATGCAAGATAACTGATGAAATGACAAGTCGGAGATCTCGCACCGACCGAGTGGTGAATGTTAATTCGGGTGGGAAGCACATACTCTCTCCGAGACTAACGGACGGTGGAATCTCATTGACCACTCACGGTGCATCGGTTGCGAACGAACTGAATTCCTCTCCGATTCCCGAGTTCGGTTCGAGTGAAGAAGGCTCAGACTTCCCCGGAATCCCCCGAGTGTGCATCATCGATGACGCAATCCCCTTCGTGGGCAATGGGAGGAACGTGATGCATGGATACATATCAGGGGCCGACTCACACCTGACTCCCGGTCAGCCATGCATAGTGGTAGACTCGAATGGTGCCTTGGTCGCTCATGGGACTCCGATAACTACGCATCTGGAGATGTCATTTCTGAGAAAGGGAGTCGCTGTCAAGGTCAGGGAAGGCGCTATGAAGCAGGACCAGTGAACGGCACGTTCCGGGGATTCATTCAAGTGTTTGGCGCATGACCACAGTATGACTCCCGTAGGGAGTCGGGGTCAACTCATGTTCGACGACGACTCTCTCTCTGAACTCCCGATTATCATCGCAAAGGGCCTGCGAAAGATGTACGGCCCCCATTTGGCTCTGGATGACATCAATCTGGAGATACCCAGGGGTGCAGTAGGCATTCTGGGTCCAAACGGAGCAGGAAAATCCACCCTCTTCAAGTGCCTACTGGGACTAATCACTACCACCTCGGGAGAGGGCTCGGTACTCGGATACGATATTCGGACCCAGGGCGAACAGATCAGATCCAAGATAGGGTACATGCCGGAGTACAACGCTCTCGACCCAAACCTGTTCGCAGTCGATCATGTCAGATACGCGGGAGAACTCCTGGGAATGAACCCGAAGAATGCGACCCAAAGGGCCCACGAGGTCTTGGAGTACGTCGGCCTCAAGGATCAGAGATACAGGAAGATAGAGACATTCAGCACTGGAATGCTCCAAGCCACTAAGCTAGCATGCGCACTAGTCCACGACCCTGATATCCTGATATGCGACGAGCCAACAAATGGTCTAGATCAGAGAGCAAGAGAATTCATGCTCCAGACCCTCAATAGAACGGTCCGAGAGGGAAAGAGATCCGTTCTGATGAGCAGCCACGTAATGGATGACGTGCAGGATTTATGTGACAGCATTGTGATGATTCACAAAGGGAAGATAGTGATTCAGAGCAGTATTGAGGACCTTGTCGAGCAAGTCGACAAGGAGATTGAGATGGTCATATGGGGTGGGGCTAGCAAGATGGAAAAGGAACTCTCCTCCATAGGCCTAGAAACTAGGAGGCTCGGCAGGGTAATCCGAATCAAGGTGGAAAATGACTCCACAATCAACAAGGCGCTCGAAGCCGCCGTTTCGGCCGGAGTACAAGTTCGCCAGATGAAGGAATACGAACCGGATCTGGAAGACGTCTTCCTCCTGGTGATGGATAAGCTGGGAGAGCAGATTAAGGGGACAGAGGACCTGATGACGGTCAAACACACCGGAGGTGACTGATTGCCCGAAGAGCAAGTCGACCTCGAAGGAGAGGTGACTCGAATGGATGCTGCATTCGGCTCCGGAGATGGGGACGAGGAAGCGACTGCTGTTGTGGCGAAGTCCAAAGCGTCCCTCGGACAGATTTTCGAGCAGACTTACCGTCCATGGGACGGCGAACTCGGTCCGAGGTGGATGAGGAACTATGCCATCTTCAGGCATCACGTTTACGGCGTTTTCACCAGCAAGGGGCATAGGCAATACCACCCCATGGTCAGACTCCTGATTTTGATTATCTTCCTAGCTTCTCTGACACCCATACCAATGCTGTTCCTATCATCATTTATCGGCGATGAGGGGGGTTTCTTCGAGAAGATGTGGGGGATTAATCGATACAATCTGTGGGGGCAAGTCCTAGGATACTTCCCCCGGAATCTATGCATGTGGCCACTTCTAACAGCAGTCGTCGTTGGAGGGATGATCTCCGATGACAGGCAGCATGGGACGAGTGCGATATACTTCTCAAGACCTATTTCGAGGCTAGACTACACGTTCATGAAGTATCTAAGCGTGGCAATAATCCTCGGATTCGTCATAATTTTCTCGTACTTTGCATACTACACAAGTGCAATTGTGTTCAAGGCAGAGGGCTGGGCATACCTTGCCGACACGCTCCCAATTTTCCTCGGAGGTATGCTTGCGGGCTCCATTCTGGTCATCACTTACACTTCAATCGGACTAGCACTCTCCAGTATCAGCCAAAGCCGCTTCTTCGCAGCGATAGGTTTCCTGAGCATAATCTATGGTACTAAGTTGGTCTCGTTACTGGTGGAACTCCAGTTCGGAACCACCTTCATGTACGCAATGAGCCCATACGACTGCCTTGCTCATACAGGGCAATTCCTACTGGGAATCCCCTCTAACTACGAACACCCCGTGTCAATCTCGGTGGTGTCCCTGATGGCGATGAACTCCGTTTCGATATGGCTTCTCGTCTCCCGAGTCACTTCACTGGAGGTCACTAGGGAATGACAATGGAGCAACAAGACCCACCAGCGGTCCTCATCGATCAGGTCTCGAAGTGGTACGGACAGGTGATTGGAATTAACGATCTTTCGTTGGCGATTGATGGTGGCGTGACTGGCGTTTTGGGTCCCAATGGGGCTGGCAAGTCCACTTTGTTCAAGCTAATGATGGGGAGGATTAGGCCCAGTCAGGGTTCTGTCAGACTTTTCGGAGTAGACCCTTGGAAAAACACATCCCCCTACAGGAGAGTCGGCTATGTCAGCGAATCAGAGAAACTCTACGAGTGGATGACGGCACTGGACTTCGTCACCACCCTAGCTAGACTACATGGCATGACCAGGGAGGAAGCAACAGAAAGATCTGCACACGTCCTCGAATTCGTAGGCCTGGCAGATGTCATGCACAAGGAACTAGGCAAGTTTAGCAAGGGTATGAGGCAGAGGGTGAAGATCGCCCACGCCTTGGTACATAATCCAGACCTGCTCATCCTCGACGAACCTCTGCATGGGTGCGATCCACTAGCCAGGACCAGCATAATGAGCGTTATTCGTGAGTTGGGTGAGCAGGGTAAGACAATCCTAATCTCAAGCCATATTCTCGAGGAAATAGAGCGGATCACTGAGCAAATCGTGATTCTCCACAATGGCCGTTTGCTCGCCATCGGAAATTTGCATGCGATTAGGGGGCTCCTGGACAAGCATCCTCATAGGATACTGATCAACTGCGAGGATCCTAGAAGTCTGGCTAACCTGTTTATAACCGAGGAACCGGTTTTCGGCGTCAGGTTCCCTGGAGAAGGCCAACTGGAAATCCAAACAAATGATCTATCCGCAGCACACGCAATCCTGCCCTCGATAGTCGTAAGCTCTAACCAGAAGATCACGAGCATCGAGAATCCGGATGACAACCTCGATTCCCTCCTAGGGTACCTAATCAAGGAGGGCAGCTGATGGACCGAAAGGGCAAGTCTCTGTTCGAGACGGTTTGGACCAGGATGGACAGGAAGGCAGGAGCCGTAATCGAACTCACCATCAGGCAACTTATGCATCGAATATCGACATGGGTGGTATTGGGCGTCGGGGCACTCCTGATGGCCCTACTTCTGATCTTCTACATCGATTCAGTAAGGGAGTCCTTCGAACCCATCGATAACGATGGGGACAGCGAGGACAATGACGGCGATGGATATCCAATGGGTCAAGAGAGGAAGTACGGTACACCCGACTGGGACTCTGACCTGTTTCCTGGGGCCAGCGTCTTCATCCCTGAGAGCGATATAGACTGGAACGATGCAGACAGATCAGAATTCGGCAACAAGTCATGGGAGGGCAGCGCATTCTTCGAGGTATCATGGGTTGACGACCAATATGCTGGGGAATGGTGGGATTCCCACGTAGACTGGAAGCTGAATCAGGAAGGCATACCAGAACTGACCGATTGCTCTGATTGGGAGTTGGAAGAGATCCTTGAAGCCATCTGGGCCGATGCCTGTGACCTAGGAGACGATGATGGAGATGGTATGACCACGTACTACGTGGAAGGAAAGTGGAGGGGTGAGGGGATTGCCACCGTGCCAGATAATTACTACCTCTCATGGGGATTCTGGACCGAGGAGGTATACGTCGAACCAGAACCTCCCGAGATGTACATCAACGAAGATGGAATAGACTGCTTCGATGCTTTCATCCTCAGAGGACCAGGTTGGGAGGACAGCCGGGTCGGCTGCCCATCGGAGGCCAGAATCTCCGGCAGTCATGGGTTCGATGACGACGGCGATTGTCTAGCTGCAAACGAAGGCAATGGGAACGATGACAATGGGAATGGTGTCAGATGCGACGTCCAATGGATCGCATCAAATGGTGTTGTAACAAGAATCGAAGCGGACGACCTAGTCGACGAGGATCCAGACGAGCAGGAATACATAGGTGAGCTCGGCCATCGGACATTCGTCATCGCAGTCGGAAAGATGGCATTCGTCATCCTACTCGGTCTCTTCATCCCGCTGTTCCTATCCCTTGGCCTAGTGAGGGACGAGACTGAGAACGGAACCCTTCACCTCCTCCTCTCCAAGCCGATACATCGAGCCGAATTTATCATCTACCGATTGACGGGTTATCTGGCAATCTCAGGCAGCTACGTAATCGCCCTCTCCCTTATCGTGGGGCTGATTTCGTCGATCCTGGGCCCCGGGGACCAATTAATCCGCATCTCAGACATTCCCGTTTGGATAGGGATAGGGGCTGCCACCACTCTAGTTCTTGCTGCCTATGGGTCGATGTTCAATGCCATGGGCCTGATCTCTCCCAAATATGGCGTCTACCTGTGCATCGTCTTCGGAATATGGGAATTCATGATGGGAAGCTTCTCCATACTCAATCCCAATTGGACGGTGGCAAGCGTCTCGATATCCCACTGGGCCCTCCAGATGATCGATGCAGTCGTCCTCCTCGCCTGGCCAGACACCATCCAGTGGGCCGAAATGGACAGGGCATTCGAGATCGACTCGGGACTGTCTGTATTCTGGCAGCCCCCAGTACATACGCTAGGCACCGCATCTGCGGGAATCGCCCTTCTGAACAGCTTGGTGGTCCTTCTGCTGGTCTCCGTCGCATGGATCTTCATCGCCAAGTCAGTCTTCAGCCGTAGGGAGATAATGTGATGGCCATGCTGGATAATCCAACCAAGTTCGAGGGAGACTTCTCATCCCTCTGGAGTTTGGACGTGATGCCTACGATCCACGGCCTCTCATGGTGGTGGTACTGGGTCCTGATTCTCATCCCGGATCCGAACAATCCGAAAAGATCCCGCCAGCTGATGACCCTCTGGTCGACCAAGGAGACGAAGGCGATCAGGGTGAGCGGGCACTGGTGGAAGCCCGGCTCGAGGATGTACAAGGACGACCACGGAGGCTTCGTCATCCCTGGAATGGTCTGCGCGTGGTGGTATGATGGCGAGAAGATGCACGAGCCACTGACCATGCGCGAGCGTCGCATGGCAGTCGTTAGCGACGAGCACCCACTCTGGCCCGGGGATGGGGGTGGGCTCGGGGCCGGGGCAATCGTCCCAATAGACAGGGAGGATCTCTCGATGGGCATGAATCCAGGGAACGAATCAATGTGGCTCAGCCTGTCGAGCGACAAGGATGCCCGCTCAAGAGGGGCACCTTCCAAATTCGATGCTCATCTCACACCTTGGTGGGGTCCTCCGAGTGAACTCACATACAAGAATAACGAGATAGCCTTAGGAATGGGCTACGACATACTCAGGCTCCAGGGGATGAAGGCACGACTGGTAGTCGATGGCGAGGCGTTCGAAGGTACGGCATACTTCCAGAAGGTCACCGTGCAGGC